>OGJC01001060.1_pt1 | contig 13282 bp, 15 predicted proteins | sample 1571941 | NCBI WGS metagenome assembly OGJC01 (sample SAMEA2582100, study PRJEB24529) | metagenome | biome: Human gut stool | place: China | collected 2011 | reverse complement strand
AAGTATGGCTTAGACGCAGCGGCAATCGTTAAGAAAGTTAAAGAAGTTTTATAATTACCATGGGACTATCGATCGATAGTCCTTTGTTTTGGCAGCAAATAGCTTTAAAAATGGGTCTTGTTACAAAACAGTGCGGATTGCCGATATTGATAAAATGTGTTAATATCAGATTAAAGAGGGGACTTATCTTATTTAAGAATGGAAATCAATGAATCAATTACTTGTTAGCATATGTTAGAACAGCCCTTGAATGAATTATAGTGAAAAAGAAAGTAAAAAACTAAAGGAGATTAACAATGAAAATCGACAAGGTTCTGAAAAAGCTTTTACTGCTATTTGTATTGTTCTTATCTGCTGGTTGTCAGGCAAAACCAGAAAGCAGCTCTTATTTTCAATTAATCAGTTCGGATAATAAATTAATGAACCGCATTGATGACCCACAGAGTGTGATTGACTTGTTTGCACTCTTGGAATCAGCTGACATTGAGGAACAGGCAATTCGTTCTGATTATTACATTTGGCTGAAGTATATGAAGAATGATCAGGTAGAAGTTAGTTATCGGGTGAATATGCATATGAATATGGAGAAAGATGGCCCACAGGAAATACATCTTGTCTTTATTGATAATCAGACAAGTGGTAAAATTAATGTATTAGATAAATCACAAAAAGAAGTCATCAGTCAATTTTTTGAACTCATCGAGTTTGATCCAATTACTGATTATTACCAAAACTGAGAATGATAACAGCTTAAAATTAAGCGTAATAAAAAAACAAGCAGCAAACCATAGAAAGGGTAAGCTGCCTGTTTTAGTATGGAATAAGTGTAAATATATGCGTGAAGACCTATCATCGCTGTTTCACAATAAATGTTGGAAAATGACAAAACTGCGGCATACAGCGTATTTATATGTTAATGCTTCTTAACAATGGAAATAATAAACTTCCAACTGATGATCGGATTGATTTGCCGGAACTATTCAGTGAGTGATTACTTAACAGAAGAGTAATGAATTTATCATGATGGTGAGTGCTAACAAGTAAATCTTGTGTTATGATTAGAATATACAAGGGGGAAAAACGATGAGAATCAAAACTATATTATCGATTGGTTTTAACGCATTGTGCTTTTTATCGCTGAATGGGTGTCAGTCAAAATCGGTAAGTGTTTCCTTTTTTAGTGCGCATACAAATTTGTTATCACGAATACTAAGTATCTTGATGGGTCTTGCTTTGATAAGCATTATAGAAAAAATCTACATAAAAGGTGATAAAAAGAAATTATTGATAACTATTATTATTGCTGCTGTTCTGCTCATCTTACTTAATGTTTTCTGTTTCTGAATCTGCGGTAAGACAGAAAGTGTGTGAAGAGATGATTATGATTGATGAAGTATATACAGATAAAAGGGTAGCGAAGGGAGAAAATTATGAAATGTCCTGTATGTCAGCATGAAATTAAAGGCAGATTTAATCATGTAATCAAGTGTCAGTCTTGCCAGAATAATTTCATGATAAAAATTCATAAATTAAGGTTTGTTTTGATTATGGTTCTGGTTTTGATGCTAAGCGGCATATGCGATGGTATATGCAAAGTGCTTAATCTGCCTTTCATTGTGCAATTAATTGTTCTTTGTTTATTTTTAGGCTTCTTTTGTTATATTTATAAATTAACAGATATAGATGCTTGGATTATGAGTATTGAAAAGGTGAAGGATGAAAGGTTTCATTCTAAATAGTGGACTTTGTTTAGGGTGTCATTAAATGCCGTTTGTTTTGAATCTTCTATATTATAAGAGAAGGATCAGTATGGCTTTGAATGGCTGAATTATTGTTGGATTTGATAATTTATATCATCATAACGTGTTTAATTCTTGTGCTAATTTACGTTGCTAGTATAAGAAAAAGGCAGTCAAAATGGTATAAAATAGCTGATATTCAGTTTTGAAGTAATAAAACTAGCTCATTTTTTTGCTTTGTTACAAAGAGGGCTTGCTTGCGGTATGATTATTTCTCTAATAGTATTGTAAAATAATATAGAGATTTAATAAAGCAGTATCATTCATTTCGATGATGGTACTGCTTCTTTTGCGTTTATAATACTTAAATATCATATCGGCTAACATTGCAGAAGCTGAAAGATATAGGACTGTTGACAAGTCGTTTATCTACAAAAGTTGGAAAAATGTCTAATTTATCAATTATAAGGTTGGAAAAATGTCATTATCCTATTTTTTGAGGTTGTTTAAATGTTAAAACTGTGGCATACTACGTTTATAATAGCGGAGGTGCATTGTTTATGTTGAATATTACTTCTGCACCAGTTGGCTATTTAAAAACATTGACCATGTATCCGATGGACTTTGAGGAGTTTTTTCAAATTAAAATTACACAGCTGCCCTTAAAGCATCCTTGCATAAAGCTTTCCTTAATCGGACTCCTGTAAATGAAGCTGTGCATAATCGGATGATGCAGATATTCAATACTTATTTGAATGTCGGTGGGATGCCTGCGGCTGTGCAAAAATTCAGTGAAACAAAAAACCTTGAAGATGTGATGTCGGAGCATGCAGATATTGTTACTCAGTATAAGAAGGACTTTACAAAATACGAAGCAGAAGAAAAACGTATCTATTTAACACAGATATATGATTTAATTCCAGCAGAGCTTAATAAATCAAACAAAAGATTTATTTTTGCCGATATGAAAAAGGGCCTTCGCTATGAAAAAAGTGCAGAAGATTTTATCTGGTTGTCGAGTGCCGGTGTTGCTTTGCCCGTATACAATGTTAATGAGCCTGCTATCCCTCTTAGAATCAATGAAAATAGCAGTTTGTTTAAATTCTTCTTATCGGATGTAGGAATGCTTACAACTTTATACGGGAAAGCAACCAAGGCACAGCTTTTATCCGATAATTCTGATATAAATTTTGGTGCAGTATATGAAAATGTTGCAGCACAAGAATTGAAAGCTCATGGATTGACGTTATATTATTATAACAGCAAGCGTTTCGGTGAATTAGATTTTGTTGTTGAATATAAAGGAAGGGTACTGCCTATTGAAATCAAAAGTGGTAAGGATTATAAACGTCATAGTGCCCTCAGCAATATTATGGAAATTTCAAATTACTCAATAAATGAAGCTTTTATTTTCACAAATTTCAATGTAGAGGTTAAGGGAAATTACATTTATTATCCAATTTATATGCTAATGTTTATAAATAATGAGGATATTAAACTTCCACCTATTGATATACCTGATCTGTCAGAGCTTTTTGAATAGAAAACTGTGGAACTATTTGGTCGCTGAAAACACCCCTGTTACAAAACAAAGTAAATGGTAATAAGCATTCGATTGTGTTATTATCTGGTTATTGGAAGGGTTATATCATTTATAGGTAAAATGTGATTATTGAATGCCCTTAATCCAAGTATTTAATATGCCATAGGCATAATGATAGGGGTGTAGTTGATGAATAGATTGAAAAAGCTATTAATTGTATCCTGTTTATGTTTGCTAACTTCCTGTACGTCTGAGACTGTTTCAGAACCTGAAACAGCTCAACCAACACCGGTAATAAATCGTTTAACGGACAATTATACTGTTGAAGAAGTAAAACTGCCTGATGAGTTAATACCAAATGATTGGATGAACATTACTTTATTTTACCAGATTAAAGACTATCAATTTAGAGCTTACATACTTAATAAATCAATATCTAATTTATATCCTGTTGAAAGCGTTTATGATTATAACTTGCTAACCGGTGAATTAAACCAATTCGAATTTAATACTGAAAGTAACATAAGAGTGATGGATATGGTTACTGACAATAACTGGAAAGCATATGAGTTAATAATGCATTATGTAGATAGTGGAGTAGAAAGTTACGTTAATTATGAAGGTAAACTTGTCGAAGGTACAGAGAACTTAACATTAAGCACATATAATATTCGCGGATTTCAAAAATTGAATGATAAACTTTATTTATTACTTGAAAATTCTGTGGATTATGACCATACAGTATGGAATTTGTATGAGTTTAATAATGGCGAAGCTAAAATTGTCTATAATTATGCGACCAATCGCACTTGGGGATTGGATAAAGAGGCAGATGTTGAAGGTATTATTTTACCGCCAATACAAAAGAATAGTTCTCATCAAATGGGTTGGGTCATGCAAAAAGAGGGTAAGTATTTTATACAAGTTTTCGCTGGTGATACAGTGGAGAGCTATGAAGTACCGCTTTGCCCAATGCTTGTAGTATCATTGACTAATGGTATCTACTACACTACTTATGACACTAATGATGAAAACGAAATCATACGTAATTCATTCTATCGATTGAATACAGACACTGGCGAAAGTACATTGATTAGTGACTTAACTTCAGAATTAGGTATGACATATCAGATAAGTGATCAAGAATTTTACTATAATGGACTATTTGAATATGCACCGGTGTGCAGGGCTGAAACTGATGAGTTGAAATGTCGGAAAATAGAAGGTATACCTCTAGCGTCTTATATAAATGGTGTATATAGTATAGATGATAAAACCGATTTGATATATCAAGGAAGTTATAATGATGAAAATGCTGAAGTACCATCTCTTTATTTAATTCATTGGAAATAAAACTTATTAATTAAGAATCAGTATTTATATAAAAGCAAGGTCTAATCAATATTCCTTGCTTTTCATGCGTTTATAACTAATAGGGATTGAATCATTATTTAGTAGTATTACTTTATTTTATCTTTCATACATAAGAAAATAACTCCTAAAAATAGCCTTTGTTTTTTTGACGTATTAATATACCAATGTTATTATCCATTAGAGACTGCTGTTTTTAGTAATGAAGTTAAAATTGGAAAAGTAGCTGAGTTTTATCGAGAGCTTTTTGAAACATGTGCTTCACAAATGGATAAATGTTAAATTTAATGGCGGTTCAAAGGAAGCGATATACTTTGCTAAATATGAGTATGATATGAATACGCTTCAATCGCTAAATCGTTTTGAACGTAATTCATATGAGATCGCCGTATAAATTGATAAAACTTAAGATATAAACCTTGTGCGTGTGATTGAACTAGGTGATCTGCTAGTATACACTGAAGAAATACCTTATGCAGAAAGCAGTGCGAATGTTGTACAATATTCAGGTAAGGTTAAAAAATTAGACTTAGTATGCTTTTATTTGGATATCATGTTGGCAAGAGTGTCAATTACGCTACTCTTGATTATGAAATCTATGATATGATGGTAATGGTAAATATTCGCTTGTATAAGCATGGCTTTTTATTAAATGAACCAATGACTGACGATTTATATTTATTCTTGACTGGGATAATCATATTGAGGAGGCAATGGGATGAAAAAAATAAGCAGAATTTGTATTCTTTGCATTAGTATTTTTATATTCGTGATGGCAGCTGCTTTCTCAACAGATTCTTCTTTAACGGTGCTTGTGGAGAACACCGCAGATGAGTATTATGCAGATGTGCTGGTGGATAAGTCACTTGTTAAAGGTGAGATTTCATCAACTATCACTAGTAAAGATACCCGCCAAGAGATATTAAATGATATGGTAATCATGAGGGATTTTGAATATCAAGGGTTGAAGGCTATGCAGATGAATACTTATATTGAGGAAACTGGCAGACCTTCTAGTTATGTTTGCAAGCATAATGAAAATGGCTGTTTATTTTCAATACCCGCAAAAATGCCGGATACAGTACAGCTGCTTTTAATGGATAGTGAACATAACCTTTATGTATCCGATGAAATAGTACATACTAAGCATAACCATGTGAAAGTAGATTTTGATACCATGATGGTTACTTATAACCGTAATCAGCAAATTGCATTTATACCTTATCTGATAGGGGCTTTATTGGTGGGTGAATTTATTCTAGGATTCTATTTATTGCATCATCAGCAGCAGAAGGAGCAATTAGTGGTATCAGATAATGAACAGGTATCAGATTTTATATTTATGGTTATTTATGGGACAAGTCTAGTGACGCTTATGAATGCCCAATCTATTTTTGGCAGTTTGACATTCGTTTATTTATTTGTTCTTACTGTTTGCCATGGCATACAATGCAGTGGAATATTCAAATACAAAATGGGAATTACATTTGTCAACCTTGCAGTTATTTTATTATTGATGATTAGTAATCCTGTTTTCTGATTGAAAATATCAAGAAATCGAAAGCCGGAAAATGAGTGCTTAATGAGTTAATATGCCGGAAAATAGAAGGAATACCTTTAAAAATAGGTTCATAAAAAGCAAGGAAGTTTGAAATCCTTGCTTTTTCAATGTTTTTTAACGTGAAATCCCTACAGCCGCCAGTTTTTCACGCAGCTTATGCTTGGTAGCTTCATCACAGAATGCCGCATCTACCGCGTTTAATGTGAATTGAATAAGATCATTAGTTGTAAAGCCAATGGCTCTTAATTGATTATGTTCATTCGCTAAACTTGTTTTAGAGAAATTCATATTATCCGTATTAACGGTAATTTTTACCCCGGCCTTAGCCATCTCTCGAATTGGATGGGCGGCATAATTCCGTTCCTCTTTTACATTAGATCCAACACATACTTCAGTGGGAATCTGTTTATCTGCCAGCTCTTTCAGCCATGCTTTATCCTGAACACAGTTGATACCGTGACCGATGCGCCATGCTCCCATTTTAATAGCTTCAGGTACATGTGAGCCTTCACCCATTTCACCGGCGTGAATTGTATAGGGAATGTTTAAGGCTCTGGCTTTTTCAAATAAAGGCGCGTAGTCCATGAATGGCCCTGTGTTTTCATAACCCGCCAAATCAAGGGCAATCCGCTCTCCCTGCTTATAAAAAATATCAGTGGCGTCAATTGTATCAAAATTGAGCTTTTCATTAAATGCGGCGCAATCTCCCTTATGCATCATGCAGCAGATTAAGCCGCAGGTAATGTCAGGAAAATCTTTTTCAGCGGCATGAATGCCTTCAAGAACAGCTTCAATTGTTTCTGCCTGTGTCAATCCTTCAAGCATATGCTGCTGAGGGGCAAAACGTATTTCAGCATAAATCAATCCCTGATCGTTTAAGTCGCGGATTAATGTATAGGTACCATCACGCAAATCTTCCTTCGTCTGCAGTACGGCGATTGGAAAATCAAAGCGTTTAAAGCCTTCCTCACGAGTTTTAAAATTAGTGCGGTGCATTTGATCATAATATTGTTCAAAGGTGCATTCAGGTGCTACTACACCTCGTTTTACGGCTGTCTGCCAAGCCCAACGCATATTTAAAGAACCGTCAAGATGCAGATGCAGATCAATTTTTGCTGTATTCATAATAGTTAATCTCCTTTACTGAATATTTAAACTATATCATTACTATACCATTCAGCCTTTGCTTAGACAAGATGAATCCACTGCCGTCTAAGTTATAACTCATAATCTCAATGGATAAATTAATGCTTGCCTGATGAAACGATATTTCGTATGATTGAAGCAGAGGTGAAATAATGAGCGTATTAATTAAATTAAGAGATTTTGCAAATTTACCGGAAGCTGAACAGGAAGTTAAAAATTTTATATTAAAATATCCTAAGCGGGTACTGGAAATGACAACAGCTGAAATTGCTCAGGAGACTTACACATCAAGCGCTACGGTTGTTCGTTTATGCAAGCGAATCGAGGTTGGCGGTTTTAATAAGCTGAAGCTTTTGATCGCAAAGGAAAATGAAGTGTTTGATAATATGAATCTAGAGATATTAGATACCACAACGATTAATAAAAATGACACTGAGCATGAAATCATCGATAAAATTACAAACATTGATTTAAAATCGATTGAGGAAACCCGAGTGCTTGTTGATATTCATCAGCTGCATGAGGTAGTGGAATTAATCAGAAAGGCTTACATTCTCGATTTCTTTGGTGTTGGTTCTTCCCATGTTGTCGCATTGGATGCCACTTATAAATTCATGCGGGTAGGTAAGAATATCGCTAATTATGCGCTGTATGACCGGCAGTATGTGCAGGCGGTCAATGCTGATGCTGACCATTTAGGGATTATCTTCTCTTATTCGGGGGAAACCAAGGAAATGGTGGAGATCGCTAAGATTTTGCGTCAGAAGGGAATCAAGGTAGTTGCTGTGACATGCAGCATTGGCAGCTCATTATCCAAAGCATCTGATTATAATCTGACAGTCAGCAGCAAGGAAACAATTTTTAGAAGCGGTGCGATGTCATCACGCATTTCATCGCTTTATATTGTGGATCTGCTTTATGCTCTTTACTGCCGCGCTGATTATGAGCGGGCTGCAGAAATGATTAATAAGACCAGAATCGGCGGTTAATATTTCATAATATGAAATGACATTTCATATTGTCTATAATTAATTGACATTATATTTCGTATATTTTAAGATGATAGCAAGGAGGCAGAAAGATGATAACAGTTGCCAGAATTGATGAAAGAATGATTCACGGACAGGTAGCCTATGCGTGGCCGGTAGCTTATAAAAGCGATGCTATTTTAGCTGTCGATGATGAAATTGCCAAGGATGCATTTCAGAAATCGCTGCTTGAAATGGCGGCTCCTAAAAGCATGCGCTGCTTTGTGCTGACGATTGCGAAGGCGGTTGAATTTCTAGCCAAGTATCAAAATAAAAAAATCTTTATAGTTGTGAAAAGTCCCGCGACATATTTAGAAATGATTAAGCTTGGCGCCGTGATTCCAGAGATTAATGTAGGGGGTATTTATTTTGCGGAGGGACGCTCACAGATCAGTAAAACAGTCTATGTTGATGATGCGATGATTGATGTATTTAAGCAATTGCATGCATTGAATGTTAAGCTGGAAGTAAGAGCTACACCTTCAGACACATCACAGGATTTAATGTCATTACTTTAGAAAGGGGTAATTTATAATGGGAATTACAACAGCATTATTGCTGAGTGTTTTTATTGCACTTATTATTACTGAAAATTATGGTTATGGTTATTGGATGATTTCCAGACCGATCTTTGCAGGGCCGATGATTGGTTTGATAATGGGCGATCTGCCAACCGGTTTAATTGTCGGCGGCAGTGTTGAATTGATGTATATGGGTATCCTGCCGATCGGCGGCAGTGTTCCGCCTAATGCGCAGATTGCCGGTATGCTGTCTACGGTATTCGCGATTACCAACGGCGGCAATCCCGAGGTTGGTATTGCCTTGGCGCTGCCGATTGGTTTATTGGCTCAGCTGTTGATTATGTTTGCTTGGAATATAAATATACTGCTGATGCACAGAGCGGATAAGTATCTGGCGGACGGCAATATCAGACAGGTTGAACTCACACATCTTTCAGGGCTGGTAATTTTCTTCTTTGTATTCTTCATTCCAACCTTCCTGGCAATTCATTTTGGTTCGGATTTTGTAAACAATGTCGTTAATGCGATGCCGCCGCTATTGACTGATGGCTTGAAGATAGCTTCCGGTATTCTGCCGGCAGTAGGTATGGCTATGCTGCTGAAAATGATGAATATGAAGAAATATTGGCCGTTCTTCATGATTGGCTTTGTATTAGCGATTTATCTTGGCTTGAATGTTTTAGCAATATCATTAATTGCCTTTGGCGTCGCGGCAGCAATCTACATCATGCGCAGGGACAGCAAGCAAAATAATGAATTTGGTTTTGATGATGAGGAAGTAATGCCAATTGAAAATGAAGCCGGCTTGCTGACTGATAAAGAATTGAAACAGACCTTCTTCCGTTCATTCTTCTCAATGACGAGTATCAACTATGAACGTTACTGCAGTCTTGGCTTCTGTTATGCCATGATTCCAGCATTAAAGAAATTATATACAGATCCTGATGAGCTAAAGGCTGCATTGCTGCGTCAGAATGAATTCTTTAACTGTCATCCATATACAGGAAATGCCGTATTAGGTGTGACATTGGCTTTAGAAGAACAGCGGGCAATGGGCAAACCAATCAGCGCGGAAGCTATTTCATCAACAAAGGCGGCATTGATGGGCCCGCTCTCCGGTATCGGCGATTCAATCTTCAAAGCAACCTTTATGACAATTTTTGCGGCTATCGGCGCCGGGCTGGCATTAGACGGCAATGCTTTTGGTCCAATTCTCTTTATTGTACCTAATGTTTTGCTGAATGTGTTATCCCGCTGGTATTTCATTAAATATGGTCATAAGCTGGGAACTAATATTGTCAGCAAGATGAAACAAAGCAGTCTGCTGGACAGCTTTGTAGAAGGCTCTACCATTGTTGGTATGATGGTTGTCGGCGCAATGATCAACGGCTTTGTTAAGCTGAATGTAGCTTATGCATGGACATTTGGTGAAAAGGAAATTATCGTACAGAGTTTAATTGATTCACTGATTCCATCATTGCTGCCATTATTGCTGGTACTTGGTTTTTATACGATTTTAAATAAGAATAAAAAAGGCATGTATATTTGTGTAGTATTAAGTTTTGTATTGGGTATTGTGGGAAAGGCGATAGGTTTATTCTAAATGGAAAAAGAAGCATTATTAAAACAAATTAAAGGACGATTGATCGTATCGTGTCAGGCCCGTGTCGGCTGGGCAATGTATGGGGCGGAAATCATGGCTTGTTTTGCGGCGGCGGCGGCTGAGGGCGGTGCTGCAGGTATTCGGGCGAATGGTGTTGACAGCATCTTGGCAATCAAAAAGAAAGTGGATCTGCCGCTGATCGGCTTGAATAAAGAATGGATAACCGGTTATCCGGTCTATCTTACACCAACCTATGCGCATGCGAAAGCAATTCTTGATGCCGGGGTTGACGTCTTGGCGATGGATGCGACGGATCGTCTGCGCCCTAATGGTGAAACAGCGGCCAGTATTTTGAAACAGATTCGTGAGCATTATCCCAACGCATTAGTAATGGGTGAAATTTCAACGCTTGAAGAGGCGAAGAATATCTTGGATATGGGCTTTGATTTTATATCGACGACATTGAGCGGTTATACGAAAGAAAGTGAAGATGTTAAATCGGTGAATCTTGAGTTAATCAAGGATATTCATGCCATTACCGATATTCCAATTATTGCGGAGGGCAAGATTAAAACCGAGGATGAAGCTGTACAGACGCTGGCCGCCGGTGCGTTTGCGGTAGTTGTAGGGACTTCAATCACTCGTCCGGAAATTATAACCAAACGTTATGTTGACAGTATTACGAAATATCATGAAGGAGAGCATTATGAAGATACAGTTAGATAAGCTGATGACGGAGCAGCAAAATCCTGATACAATGTCTATTGATCGGATGAATAGCTTTGAGATCGTGAAGGCGATCAATAATGAAGATAAAAAAATTGCTTTAGCGGTTGAAAAGGAGCTGGCATCGATTGCTGAACTTGTTGATGCCTGTGCTGAGCGGTTATCAAAGGGCGGCCGTATTCTCTATACAGGTGCCGGCACCAGCGGCCGCTTAGGCATTCTTGATGCCAGTGAGTGTCCGCCAACCTATGGTGTCAGTGATCAATTGGTACAGGGACTGATTGCCGGCGGCCTTGAGGCAATATTCAAATCTAAGGAAAATGCGGAAGATGACCGGGAAGCCGGCATTGAGGATCTTAAAAGCATCAATCTATGTGAGAAAGACGTTGTTATTGGTCTAGCTGCCAGCGGCCGTACTCCTTATGTAGCCGCCGGTCTTGAATATGCCAATTCCATCAATGCTTATACAGGATCGATCAGCTGTGTTAAAAACAGTGAAATCGGCAAAATTGCCAAAACAGCGATTGATGTTGAAACCGGCCCGGAGGTGGTTACTGGCTCAACAAGAATGAAAGCCGGTACCGCGCAGAAAATGGTGCTGAATATGATATCGACAGGCACCATGATTCGGCTTGGCAAGGTGTTTAATAATCTGATGGTGGATATTCAGCCAACAAATGCTAAATTAATTGAACGTTCAAAACGCATCTTAATGCTGGCTACCGGCTGCGACTATTCCCGTGCCGAAACATTGATTGAGACAAGCAATCATGATGTAAAGGCGGCAATCTGTATGGAATTGTCAGGTCTGTCATTGGATGAATGCCAAAAATTGCTGGCTGAAAATGGCGGCAATATCTCTGAATTACTGCATCAGCTGCAGAAATAAAACAAGGGGAGATCATCAGATCTCCTCTTTTATGTTGAATTTGTAATTTGCATATCATTATATTAATATGGTAAAGTAATTACATAGGAGTAAGCGATGAAAAAACAAAAAATTAAAATTAAGGGGATACCGTCAATAATCTGGGGTGAAGCAAGTGAATTCTGTGTGCTGGCAGTTCATGGCAGTATGTCACACAAAGAGGATCGCATCATTGAAATATTAGCAGCAGCGGCAGGCAGTAAGGGCTGGCAGGTATTAAGCTTTGATTTGCCTGAACATGGTGAACGCCAAGGAATTGATGCTTTATGTAAGCCGCAGGATTGTGCAGCTGAACTAAAGGAAATCATGGCTTATGCCCAAACACACTGGCAGCAGCTTCAGCTTTTCGCGGTGAGCTTAGGTGCTTATTTTTCCTTGCTCGCGTATCCTGATGAAGCGCTGAAACAGGCTTTATTTCTGTCACCGGTAGTAAATATGCAGCATCTGCTTGCTGATATGATGCAGGCCGCCGGCGTTGACAGCGATAATTTAAAACAGCGTCAAATTATTCCGTTGGATAACGGGCAGACATTATATTGGGATGTTTATACATATGTGAATGAGCATCCAATTCATACCTGGCCGCATCCCACAATGATTCTTTATGCTGGGCATGATTATCTTGTCAATAAAGCAGATATTCTGTCATTTCACCAAAAATTTCCTGGGAAATTGACTATTTATGCCGAAGGCGAACATTTCTTTCATACGCCAAAACAGCTGCAAAAGGCAGCTGACTGGCTGTCTGAGATGCTTTAATAATAGGATAAAAGGAGGGATTTAATGGCAAAGTATGCGGTAATGATTCATGGCGATTTCGATGAGTTTAATGATTATCTTGCGAGATCAATTGCCGGCAGCAGTCTGTCTGCCAGTAAAGAGGACAGCCATGAATTTATCTGTCCCAATATGCGCTGCAAGGTACAGGTTTTTGAGCGATACAGCGCTTTTGGTTCTAATCGAGTCAGTATGAATGTAACCGTAGTGGGTATCGGCAGTGAGCTGCAGATTGCCGGAATTACGGCAGGCGGCAGTCAGGGTGTATTGTTTAAATTTAATACCGTGGGAGAGGAGAATTTCCTTTATAAGCTGAAAAATGCGGTTGAGGATTATAAA
>OGJC01001052.1_pt1 | contig 13352 bp, 11 predicted proteins | sample 1571941 | NCBI WGS metagenome assembly OGJC01 (sample SAMEA2582100, study PRJEB24529) | metagenome | biome: Human gut stool | place: China | collected 2011 | reverse complement strand
GAAGCAGTTGAACTTCGTGATGGTGACAAATCTCGTTACGGCGGTCTTGGTACACAAAAAGCTGTTGACAACGTAAACAATATCATTGCTGAAGCAGTTATTGGTTATGACGTTCGCGATCAACAAGCTATTGACCGTGCAATGATTGCACTTGACGGTACTCCAAATAAAGGTAAATTGGGTGCAAACGCAATTCTTGGTGTATCTATTGCTGTAGCACGTGCTGCTGCTGATTATCTTGAAATCCCACTTTACAGCTACCTTGGTGGATTCAATACTAAAGTTCTTCCAACTCCAATGATGAACATCGTCAACGGTGGTTCTCACTCAGATGCTCCAATCGCTTTCCAAGAATTTATGATTGTGCCTGCTGGTGCACCTACATTCAAAGAAGCTCTTCGTTGGGGTGCTGAAATTTTCCACGCTCTTAAGAAAATCCTTAAATCTCGTGGTCTTGAAACAGCTGTTGGTGACGAAGGTGGATTTGCTCCTCGTTTTGACGGAACTGAAGATGGTGTAGAAACTATCCTTGCTGCCATTGAAGCTGCTGGTTATGTTCCTGGTAAAGATGTATTCCTTGGATTTGACTGTGCATCATCAGAATTCTACGACAAAGAACGCAAAGTTTATGATTACACTAAATTCGAAGGTGAAGGAGCTGCAGTTCGTACAGCTGACGAACAAATCGAATACCTTGAACAATTGGTTGATAAATACCCAATCATCACTATCGAAGATGGTATGGATGAAAATGACTGGGAAGGTTGGAAGAAACTTACTGAACGCCTTGGTAAGAAAGTACAACTTGTTGGTGATGACTTCTTCGTAACAAACACTTCTTATCTTGAAAGAGGTATTAACGAAGGATGTGCTAACTCAATCCTTATTAAAGTTAACCAAATCGGTACTCTTACTGAAACATTTGATGCTATTGAAATGGCAAAAGAAGCTGGTTACACTGCCGTTGTATCACACCGTTCTGGTGAAACTGAAGATTCAACAATTGCTGACATCGCAGTTGCAACTAATGCTGGACAAATTAAGACTGGTTCATTGTCACGTACTGACCGTATTGCTAAATATAACCAATTACTTCGCATCGAAGATCAACTTGGTGAAGTAGCTGAATACCGTGGTTTGAAATCTTTCTATAACTTGTCAAAATAATTCAGTTATAATATGAATCGGCTAGTTCTGCTAGCCGATTTTTTCTTTAATAATATTGGTAACTTTTAGGAGGGCGATATGGACAAGATTGAAGAACTGGCTCAGATAATTCAAAGTAGCCAAAATATTGTATTTTTTGGTGGTGCAGGTGTTTCAACTGAATCTGGTATTCCGGATTTTCGAAGTTCTAATGGGATTTACAATATTGAGTTAAACCAGCATTTTACAGCAGAGCAATTAGTTTCACATACGATGTTTGAACGTTATCCAGAACAGTTTTTTGAGTTTTACAAGAAATATCTTATTTATCCTAATGCTAAGCCAAATGTAGCCCATAAATATTTAGTTTATCTAGAAAAGCTAGGGAAATTAAAAGCAATTGTTACACAGAATATTGATAGTTTACACGAGATGGCAGGAAGCAAGAACGTATTAAAAATTCATGGTAGTGTGGACCGAAATTTTTGTACCAATTGTCATCGTTTTTATGACTTAGAGGATTTTTTGAAATTGCCTGGAATCATTCCTTATTGCGAGACTTGTGGTTGTGTAGTTAAGCCAGATGTGACTCTTTATGAGGAACCGTTAAATATGGAAGTTTTTTCTCAAGCTATTCAGGCTATCAATCAAGCTGACCTACTTATCATTGGCGGAACATCGCTAGTTGTTTATCCAGCCGCTAATTTGGTTCATTATTTTCAAGGACGGCACTTAGTTGTAATCAATAAAAACAATATAATACAAGATAGTCAAGCTGACTTAGTTATCAAGGGCAAGATTGGAGAAGTGCTGGGTAAGGTATGGAAAGTAAAAGGATAGTCATTATCAGATCAAATGATGGTTTCAATCATGTGCTTAGTTGTATTTTTTAGAGATGGTAGATTAGAAAATTTCCATTATGACGGAAATTTTAGAAAATGTCCTTTATAATGGAAATTTTTAAAAATTTCCATTATAATAGACAAAAAGAGGTGAGAAGATGATGTACATTGCTCTTATTGGAGACATTATTGAATCAAAAAAAATACAAGATCGAGCGCAGGCACAACAGCAATTGTTGCAATTGATGAAAGAGTTGAATCAGCAATATCAGAAATATTTAGTTTCTCCCTTTACGGTCACAGCTGGCGATGAATTTCAAGCTTTGTTTTTACCAAATTCGGATATGTTTCAAATCATGGAGCAACTTTCTATGTCATTTGCTCCTTATGAAATTCGATTTGGGATTGGTGCTGGAGATATGATTACAGAAATTAACAAAGAACAAAGCATTGGTTCTGACGGTCCGGCGTATTGGCTGGCGAGAGAAGCGATTAACTATGTTCATGACAAGAATGACTATGGCATCAATCACATTTCGGTTTCTTTGGCAGACGAAGAAGTCGGTCAGACAATCAATGCTATTTTAGCTGCGTGCTCTTTTATTCAGTCCAAGTGGACAGATATCCAATATGATGTCCTCAAACAATTACTAGCTGAAAATATATACGATGAAACATTTTCGCATAAAGAAATGGCAAAACTACTTGGTATCACTCCGAGTGCTTTCAACAAACGTATCAAGGCGAGTGGGTTAAAAATTTATCTCAGAAATAAACGAGTTGCGATGAACTTGATGTTAAATGCGATAGAGAAGGAGGCGAAACATGTCTAATTTGTGGGGATTTTCAGACTATTTTGTACAACATCCAATCTTATTGTTAACCTTATTGGCACATGTTTTAGCTGATTTTCAATGGCAAAGTCAAAAAATGGCAGATTTAAAATGTCGAAAATTGCCTTATTTATTGTTGCATTTAGCCATTGTTTTTCTGCCGTTGCTGATTTTGAGTATCTTTTTCCCGAAAAATATTATTTACTTTGTTGCTGTTTGGATTAGTCATGTAGTTATTGATTTCTTGAAATACAGGCTCAATACGTTTATAGAAAGAAAGAGACTCACAAAACAAGCTTTCATCATTGACCAAGTCCTTCATTTGATTTGCATTTTTCTATTTTATGCTTTATTGGCCAGCAAAATCAATCCACAATGGCTGAAAAATGGAGCGTCAGTTGCTCAAACCCTTCTTTTCTTAGCAATCGTTGGCAAGCCTGTTAATATTTTATTTAAGCTTTTCTTCAGTAGGTATCAGTCAAAGGGAGATAACCAAGATACTATAGCAGGTGCAGGGGCGATGATTGGGATTTTAGAGCGTTTTATTATGGCTTTGTCTCTTATATTTGGGCAGTTTGCTTCCGTTGGCTTAGTCTTTACTGCTAAGTCAATCGCACGGTATAACAAAATTTCTGAAAGTCAGTCCTTTGCAGAATACTATCTCATTGGCTCACTTTTTAGCATGATTAGTGTGTTAATTGTTTTTGGTTTGCTTTATTTGTAATATAAAAACTGTAGTTTAGTGATTGACTACAGTTTCGTTATATTATTGAATCTCATAGCCCATGAGGAGACCATTTTCTTCAGCGTAAAAACTGCACAAGCCAGAAGTTGGAATAACTTCAATAACAGCTTGTGGGAATCTTTCACGAACCATTTCGGAAAATTGCTGGCAAAACTTGGGATTATTTCGATGAGCAATAATGATTTGTCCACCGGCATAGCCTGCCTTGATGAGTTCATCAAAAGCTGCGACTAGTGATTTTTTAGCACCACGCGCCTTTTGAAGCAACTCCAACTTGCCGTCTTGACTGGCTTCGCCTACCATACGAATATTCAGTAATCCTACAACGGCTCCAAGCAACTTGCTCAGTCGTCCATTTTTGACTAGATTGTCAACTTTTGCAAGAACGAAAAGTAACTTCGTCTTTGCTTGATAGGCTGTAATTTCTGTTACAACCTCTTCATAACTTAGCCCTTGACCGATGAGAAGATTAAGTTTTTTGATAATCAAATCATTTTCACCGCCAGCAGAAAGAGTATCAATAATATGGATATTCACGTTAGGATGTTCTTCAAGATAGAGTTTTTTAGCCACTTGTGCGCTATTATGGCTTCCTGATAAGGTTCCTGTAATAGTGACCACAAAAATATTTGAAGCTCCATCAAAAGCTTTCATATAATCATCTGGACTAGGACAGGCAGACTTTGAAGCGGAAGAAGTGGCATACATTTTTTCCATCATATCATCAATATTGAGCTGAGCATTATCTATAAAGATTTCATCACCTACTTGAATGGTCAAAGGAACACTTTCAAACAAGGTGTCAACAGCAAGGTTTTCGATAGTTCTATAATCACAGCCTGAATCAGCTACAATTTTCCAAGTCATTGCATTCTCCTTTAGTTGAGTAGTAAACTAGTTAGACATTGACAAAAGTTTTGTCTTTTTTTACAATTATATCATGAAACTTCTGCTTTAGAAAGCCATTACAGTCGGTTGTTACACGTAGAAAGAAAATGTTATGTCGGAACGTAAAATATCGAAAAAATCTTTAGAAAATCTAAAAATATCAAATCAGGAATCCAATCGCATTACAAAAGAATCCTTAGAAATTTCGCTATTGCAATTATTGGAAAAGAAAGAGTTGACCAAAATTACTATTTCTGAATTAGTAGAGAGGGCAGGCGTTTCACGTGCAGCTTTTTATCGAAATTATGATTCAAAAGAAGACATTTTACAAGAGATTTTCCAACGAACAGTACAAAAGATTACCGATAAATTGGAACAATTCAATATGAGAACCGAGCTTTATCAAGTGTGGCTGTTCTTGTTTAAAGAAGTCAAAAAAGAGGCACGAATCCTTAGTTTAGCAGTGGATTACAATTTAGAAAAACTGTTGACAAGTGCTGTGTTTGATTTCTTGGAAAAACAAAATAGCTCTAGAAAAGAGGCTTCGACTTACATGAATTCCTTTTGGAGTTCGGCGGTGGTCTCTGTCTTAATCAAATGGACAAAAGACGGCATGAAAGTTCCAGCAGAAAAGATTGCATCGCTCGGACTGCCGCTTTTTCCACATCGAAAAAATGATAAACTGAGTGATAAGTAAGAAAAGAAGGTGACAATATGGCGACAAAAAGATTGGCTTGGGACGAATATTTTGCAGCACAAGCGCTCTTGATTGCAAATCGCTCAACCTGCAAACGAGCAAGCGTTGGTGCAGTTATTGTAAAGGATAATAAAGTTATTTCAACAGGATATAATGGATCTGTTTCAGGAACGGAGCACTGCATCGATCATGAATGCCTGATAGTTGACGGGCATTGTGTGAGGACTTTGCATGCAGAAGTAAATGCAATTTTGCAAGGTGCAGAGCGTGGAATCCCAAAAGGATTTACTGTCTATGTCACTCATTTCCCTTGTCTCAATTGTACGAAACAGCTTTTACAAGTTGGTTGCAAGCGAGTGGTTTATATCAATCAATACCGTATGGATGATTATGCGCGATATTTATATAGCGAAAAGAAAGTTGAGCTAGTACATCTGCCAATCGAAAAAGTGAAAGAGGCGATCTCGGAGACTGATTTGATATAACTTTTAGAGTGGGACATTTTGTTTTCTATGAATAAAAGGAAAGAAAATATGACACAAGAACAACTTCAAAAAGCCTGGCAAGCATTGTTTGATGGGCAATATCAGCTTGCCAAGCAATTCGTTTATCAAATAGACCAAGATAGTTATAGTACACTGAATTTAAAAGCTTATATTGCTTTGGAAGAAAAGGATTTTCAGTTGGCTCGTCAGTTTTTAAAAGACTATTATGCTCAAGCTATGTCTGAAAAGAATCTGGAAGAACAGCATATAGGCTTACATCAATTAGCGATGGTCGAACGAGAAGAAGAGCATTTTCAAAAGGCTTATGACTTGATAATGGCAGAAGCTGCAATTATTACAGAGCATTTCCCCGATGATGTCCTAAAGGCATCGGTCAATTTGTACGAACAGGGGTATTTACAATTCAAATTTGGAAATATTCATCTTGCAGAAGAACTTTTACAAGAAACACTAAATTTAGCATTGCAGACAGATGACTTTGTCAATCATGCTTGTGCTTATCGTGGCTTGGCTGAGGTAAGATTAGCTAAGGGAGATATAAAAATGGCTAAATCTGATGCTCAAAAAGCACTGGTGTGTTTTGAAAAAGCGGGTGATACCGTGGGAGTGGCAGGGCTGAAGAACTTAATGGCACAGATAAACTCACAAGGTAGAAGTTTGTAAATAATGTTTGTGAAATAAGATATTCTAATGTAAAAGTTAGAATATTTTTCTTTTTAGAACAATTTTAGCGAACGATAAGATAAAGTTTGCTCAATAAGGTTTTATTTTACCAGACAATCTTGTATAATAGAATCCAAAAAGAATAAAAGAGGATTGATTATGAAGAAGAAAAAATTCATTGTCCCTATTTTGTCGACATTGCTAATTGCTCCAGCAATTTTAGCACATCAGGTTTCTGCTGATGCTGTAGATCTAGCTACTTCAACAGCACCTGTAGAGCAAGTAGAAGCTCCTAAAGAAAATCAGTCGGTTGCACCTACGACCGCTCAAGGAGATTCAGCAGTTTTGCCTGCTACTGAAGTTTCCACAGAGAAAGTAACAGAAAAGAGCGAGAACAAACAAGTTGAAACTTCTGTAACTCCAGCAGATTCTATAACTCCAGCCGCTCAAGCTGTTGTTTCGCCCACAGCTCAATCCGAAAAGGATACAGTTATTCTTCATACAAATGATGTACACGGTCGTATTGTAGAAGAAAAAGGTGTCATTGGCGATGCTAAATTAGCAGCTGTCATTGAGCAAGAACGTGCAAAGACTAATCAAACAACACTCGTTGTGGATGCAGGCGATGCTTTTCAAGGGCTTCCGATTTCCAATAGCTCAAAAGGAGAAGAGCGCGCGAATATTTTAAATAAGATTGGCTATGACGCAACGGCGGTCGGAAATCATGAATTTGACTTTGGTTTGGATGAGGTGAAAAAATACAAAGAAATTTTGAAATTCCCTCTTCTTAGTGCCAATACTTATGTCAATGGAGCACGTCTTTTTGAAGCTTCTACGATTGTTGATAAAGACAAGAATGTTGTGGGAGATGAATTTGTGGTTATTGGGGTGACAACGCCAGAAACTGCAACAAAAACACACCCACGCAATGTTCAGGGGGTTACGTTTACAGATCCAATTTCAGAAGTCAATAAAGTCATTGAAGAAGTGGAATCTCGTGCGAAAGCGGAAGGTAAAACTTACAAACATTATGTTGTTTTGGCACATTTGGGTGTAGATACAACGACACCAGTTGAATGGCGTGGTTCTACCTTGGCAGAAGCATTATCAAAAAATCCTTTGCTAAAAGGAAAACGTGTGACAGTGATTGACGGGCATTCACATACTGTAGAATCAGTAACCTACGGCGACAATGTTACTTATAATCAAACAGGTAGTTACTTGCATAATATTGGAAAAGTAACATACAAATCTGGTCAACTTCTAGGAAATCCTCAACAAATCTCAGCTGCTTCAGTAAAAGGCATTACTCCAGATCCAGCTATTCAGCAATTAGTAAACAAAATCAAAGAGAAATATGACCAAGAAAACGCAAAAGTGGTCGTTGCTAATAGCCCAGTTGAGTTAAATGGTAATCGGGAAAATGTGCGTGTGCGGGAAACCAATCTTGGAAATGTCGTAGCAGATGCGCTCTATGAGTACGGGCAAATAGGATTCAGTCATAAGACAGACCTTGCTGTAACTAACGGCGGCGGACTTCGTGAAACAATTGCGAAAGGAAAACCAATCACCAAAGGAGATATTATTGCTGTTTTACCATTTGGTAATACCATTACTCAAATAAAAGTAACTGGGCAAAACATCGCAGACATGTTTGCTAAGTCTTTAGGTTCTATTTTACAAGAAAAAGACGGCAAACCAGTCCTAGATGAAAATGGTCAACCGTTACTTGAACCAAGCGGTGGTTTCCTGCAAGTTTCTGGAGCAAAAGTTTATTATGATACAACCTTGCCAGCCGATAAGCGTATTCTTGGCATTGAAATTAAAAATCCTGAAACAGGAAAATATGAAAAATTAAATCTCACAAAAACTTATTATCTGACAACTAATGATTTCTTGGCTGCAGGTGGTGACGGTTATAGTATGTTGGGCGGAGCTCGCGAAGAAGGTCCTTCAATGGACGTTGCTTTTGCAGACTATTTGGCAAAAACAGACTTAACAGCTTATGCGGTTGTCAATCCTAATTCACGGACTATTTCAATCTCGACTGCACAATACAAGAAACTTCAAGAGCAAGCTGCTAATCAAGTGAAGCCAAATGAAACTGGACAAAAAGAACTTGTGCCAGCAGTTCAAACAAATACAGCTCAAAGAACGGCGACTATTCCAGTCAATGTACACAAACAATTTGTGACTTCAGGTCAAAAGAGCTTGCCAGAAACAGGTACAACAGATACTACCTTTATCAGTTTATTTGGCTTTGTTGTTGGACTTTTAGGATTATCCAGATTTAAAAAAGCTCACAAAGAATAGAATAAAAGGAAGCTAAGATTTTTTATCCTAGCTTCTTTTATTTCTGTTTAGGTTGTTGTTTTGTGATATTCAATCCGAAGGGAATGAGGTTTTCTTGTTTCATCCGAATTCGCTGGATATTATCTTTGTGTCGAACGATAATGATAAGCGCTAGTGCGAGTACAATTACGGTAAAGAGTACATCATAACGTGACAAAAGAAAACTAAATAGTGGGAAAATTAAGACTCCTAGAATAGCAGAGGTAGCAGCTGTCACACTCGAAAAGGAAATCATACTAGTCAAATACAAGCAGCTGAAAAAGATGACAGCTAAATAAGTGAAGAAAGTCGGTGAAAAGCCAAGAATGACACCTGCGCTGGTTGCTACGGCTTTACCGCCTTTAAATTCAGCAAAAATGGGGAAGGTATGCCCAAGTACGGCTAAAAGTCCAAAAACAAGAGGAGAAATACCGTTGATATGAAGAAAAAATGGCAATAGTGTCGCAAACGTTCCTTTAAAAAAGTCGAAAATAAAGGTGATGATGCCTGCTTTTTTCCCAAGGACACGAAAGGTATTGGTCGTCCCTGTATTTCCGCTGCCGTATTCGCGGAGATTTTTCTTGTAAAATACTTGTCCAATCCAAAGCCCGGCAGGGATTGAACCAATCAAATAAGCTACTATCAATGTAAAAACTATCTTTATCATGTTTTTATTATACCATGAATTTTGATTTTGATAGTTGAACGACCAGAAATATTTTACAAAATTTGTCTAGGCTGAAAAAATGGTGGTGAGAAGCAGAAAGAATACACTATTTTCTAAAAATCTTTGCAAAATTTACTAAAAACTTGTAAGATAGAAAGGATGAATGATTCAGGAGGCTCCTTGTGGCAAAAAAGGAAATCAATATTAACAATTACAATGATGATGCCATTCAAGTATTAGAAGGGTTGGACGCGGTTCGGAAGCGTCCTGGTATGTATATCGGATCAACCGATGCAACTGGGCTTCACCATTTGGTCTGGGAAATTGTTGACAATGCAGTCGATGAGGCTCTGTCTGGCTTTGGCGACAAGATTGACGTGACCATTCACAAAGACGGGAGTTTGACAGTAGCAGACCACGGTCGGGGAATGCCTGTCGGTATGCACGCTATGGGAATCCCGACAGTGGAAGTCATCTTTACGGTGCTTCACGCTGGAGGTAAGTTCGGTCAGGGCGGTTACAAGACCTCTGGGGGTCTCCACGGTGTTGGTTCTTCTGTGGTCAATGCGCTGTCTAGTTGGCTGGAAGTTGAAATCACACGTGACGGAACGGTTTATCGACAACGATTTGAGCAAGGTGGGAAACCTGTTACCAGTCTGGAAAAGATTGGCAAAGCTCCCAAATCAAAAACAGGCACAAAAGTAACCTTTATGCCTGACGACACGATTTTCTCAACGACAGATTTTAAGTACAATACTATTTCAGAACGGCTCAATGAATCAGCCTTTCTCTTGAAAAATGTTCACCTTTCTCTGACAGATGAGCGAACGGGTGAGTTTGTTGATTTTCACTATGAAAATGGGGTGCAGGACTTTGTCAGCTACTTGAACGAAGACAAGGAAACCTTGACGCCGGTCCTTTATTTTGAAGGAGAAGAGGGCGGTTTTCAAGTGGAAGTGGCTCTCCAGTACAATGACGGTTATTCAGACAATATCCTTTCTTTTGTCAATAATGTCCGCACTAAGGACGGCGGAACGCATGAGACGGGGCTCAAGTCAGCCATTACCAAGGTCATGAATGACTATGCGAGAAAGACTGGCTTGCTGAAAGAAAAGGATAAAAATCTGGAAGGTTCTGACTACCGCGAGGGACTGGCGGCTGTTCTTTCTATCTTAGTGCCAGAAGAGCATCTGCAATTTGAAGGGCAGACCAAGGACAAGCTGGGCAGTCCGCTTGCTCGTCCTGCGGTGGATTCGATTGTGTCAGACAAGTTGACTTTCTTCCTCTTGGAAAATGGGGAATTGGCGTCTAATCTCATCCGCAAGGCGATTAAAGCGAGAGATGCGCGCGAGGCAGCCCGTAAGGCGAGAGATGAAAGCCGAAGTGGAAAGAAGAACAAGAAAGACAAGGGGCTTTTATCTGGAAAACTAACGCCAGCTCAATCCAAAAACCCAGCCAAAAACGAACTCTATCTAGTCGAAGGAGATTCAGCGGGTGGCTCTGCCAAGCAAGGACGCGACCGCAAGTTTCAGGCGATTCTGCCCCTGCGCGGTAAGGTCATCAATACCGCTAAAGCTAAAATGGCAGACATTCTCAAAAATGAAGAAATCAACACCATGATTTACACCATTGGTGCAGGTGTCGGATCGGACTTCTCCCTCGAAGACGCCAACTACGACAAGATTATCATCATGACCGATGCCGATACGGACGGCGCCCATATCCAGACGCTCTTGCTGACCTTCTTTTACCGCTATATGCGCCCACTCGTAGAAGCGGGACATGTCTATATCGCCCTGCCTCCTCTCTATAAAATGTCCAAAGGCAAAGGTAAGAACGAGGTTGTCGAGTACGCTTGGACGGACGGTGAGCTAGAAGACCTGCGCAAGAAATTTGGCAAAGGTGCTATGCTACAGCGTTACAAAGGACTTGGGGAAATGAACGCCGACCAGCTCTGGGAAACCACTATGAACCCTGAAAACCGCACCCTCATTCGCGTCACCATTGACGACTTGGCTCGTGCCGAGCGCCGCGTCAATGTCCTCATGGGTGACAAAGTCCCACCCCGCCGTAAATGGATTGAAGATAATGTTAAGTTTACGCTGGAGGAGAGTGGGGAGATGGTGTTTTGATGAGGAGAAAATGATGTCAAATAAAAAAACAAAAAGAGCCAAAAAGTTAATGTTTCAAGAAAGGTGAAAGAAGATTTAAAAAACGATAGCAGTAATATCGGAAATACAAAAATTGAATTACCTCAATTGCCACAACCATTTCTAATCAGACAAGAAGAACAGAATAAACCGTGGTATAAAAAAAACATATCAATTTTTATTTCACTGGTTTCGCTTGTAATTACAGCCTTTATGAGTTATCAAACTATTGATAATAATTTAAAAAATCAAGAGAATAATCGTCAAACTCAGGAAAATAATAAAAAAAACTTAGATAGAAATAGATATTTAGACACTACAAATTTTAATATCGTCCAAAATTTATGGCAGGACAATCCAAGCTACACTCTATATAATGAATCGCAAAAGCCACTATCCATCCCTCCTCAACCATCTTATTTCATGTATGTCCCAGCAAAGTTATATTATCTTTTTAAAGATGGACGTAGAGTGTCAACACTTATTCTTTTACCTACTTCTTATGAAAATGTTGTGAGTCAAACAAGTACAGGTAAAACAATTGATGAAATTGAGACGTCAGTTTTGCCGAAAAATTTTTTTGGTAAATTAGGTGCTAGGGATTTGAGACAAAAAATATATGGGAAACCAGGTTCGGATGATATTGCATTTGAATTGAGAGTTTATCCTTTCTTAGCGATATTTACTGATATTGAATATTCTTATAAAGATAATCCATCTAAGATAGATACTAAAAAATTTTTAACAACTCCCTTTGGGAGAGAAAGTATCTCAGATAATCGGTATGAAGATTTAAAAAACTATACAAAAAATATGGCTCATTTTTCTGAGAATGAGATGAAAGTATCTGGAGATGAGAATATATATGATAATGCCTTTGCATATTTGGATAAAGAATTGGAGAGACTTCTCCCGATAAATGATAATAAATTATCGGAGGAAGATAAGCAAAGATTTTTAGTACTATCTGGAGTTAAATGGAATGTTGATGAGCTTACAAAAGGGAAAGAATTTAATTTTAAAAGTGCTTTATCAGATGATAATAACTTCCATGCGTTAAGTCGTTATCTCTCTGATAAAGTTATTAGTGTAGAAGATCCTTTATACCCAGGTTATTAATTAATCTATTTAATGAAAGTAAGTCAGATAAATTGAAATCTCAACTTATCTGACTTTCTGACAAGCTTTCCAGAGCGTGAATGAGTCCGTCCGATCTTCGGGCGAGGCCTTTCTTAGCAAATTCTCTCTGTCCGAAAATCGGACGAAGTAAAAAGTACATAAAAATAAAAAATAAACGAAAATTAGGAGATTGTAAAATGAAAAAAATTTATGGAACTACTAGTTTGGATGTTAAATCTTTAGAAAACAACGAATTCTTCCAGCTCATGTCTGAGAGCATGGAGGAGATTGCGGCTTTTAATAAGGCTAACAAGGTGGATGCTATTTACACGACTAAGCTGGCAGAGATGGAGCAGCTTTTGGCTAAGCTACAGAGTGGGCTTCATCAGACTAAATCCAGCAAGCTGGTGGCTAATCTAGATCAGGCTGACCGTGAGCGTGACGATGCTTTGGCTATGCTCCAGTCTCTGGTTCGAGCCTTTGCGCGGGTTAAGGACGCAGCGACCAAGGAGGCCTACGAGACCCTATCTCAGCTCCTGAAAAACTACACCGGTCTAGCTGCAACTAGCTTTGAAAAGGAGACCGAAGGCATCAACCACTTGCTCCAAGAGTTGAAGAAATCAACCTATCAAACGGCGCTGGCAAAACTGCACTTGGAAGCTCATGTGGAAAATTTGATGACTGCGCAAAAGCGGTTTGAAGAAGCCTATAAGGAGCGCCTGACCGAATTGAAAGGCAAAGTGCCTAGCCAAAGCAAGCAACTCC
>OGJC01001050.1_pt1 | contig 13387 bp, 6 predicted proteins | sample 1571941 | NCBI WGS metagenome assembly OGJC01 (sample SAMEA2582100, study PRJEB24529) | metagenome | biome: Human gut stool | place: China | collected 2011 | reverse complement strand
AAGGTCTGATGTTCCATCAAGCATTACTCCAACACCATCTGCTCCAAGATCAAGAATACCAAGTTTTGTAACCTCAGTTCCATTTTTAGCATATATTGCTACTCCACCATCTCCTACTGATACTTTTCCCTGATTAGAAATAGTCGCTTTATCTCCATAAATACCTATTGCAGCATTTGAAGCATCTGAGCTTCCAACTTTTATTTCTCCAGTTGTTGTATTTGTTACAGTAACATCTGTTTCTGTTCCTAAAGTATTGTTGTTATATGCATAAATACCAATACTTCCTTTTCCATCAAGAGTTATTTTACTGTTGTTAGTAATATCAGCTTTTCCTTGAGCAGTAAAAATACCTCCAGTTCCAAATTCATTAACTAGTGGTGTTCCTATAGGTTGTTCTCTATATGCCATTCCTAGAATACCTATAGATTGATCTCCTCCTACTTCAATACTTCCATTGTTTAATACTGTACTTCCATTTACTGCATAAACTCCTACTGCTTTATTACTTCCACCATATATCTTTCCTACTTCTACCCTTGCTCCACCAGCTATATCTACTTTACCAAAGTTCATGTAAAGTCCAATAGCTCCATTTCCAGCATCTACTCTATCTACTGATACTTCAGAGTTAGCCAGCAGATTAATTTGTGCATCTGTTGCACTTGTTGCTGCCTTACTTGAACTCATTTCTAGTCCAACTATCTGATTATTAAAATATGCTGTAGCATAAGTAGTATCTGTTAAACTTAGTACTTTAACTCCTGTATCTACTGTCAAATTAAGTCTTTGTCCCAAAAATCTTCTAGAATAGAAATATCCAGTAGTAGTTTCATTTTGATTATATTTAGCCATATCAGCATCAATAGTTAAATCTCCACCATCAACAGTAGCTATCTTATATTTGTCAAATGTAACAAGTCCATCATTTCCATCTACTATTGTCACTCCTGATCCTAAATTTGTTTCCACTGTGCTTTTTAAATTACTAGTAAGAAGACCAGTAGCATTTTTTAAATTTGCTACTGTAGCATCATTTGACATCATTGTGATTTTTGTATTATTCATTGTTACTTTTGGAGCTAATAAATCAAGTTCTACTCCTGTTGCTTTTCCTGAAAGTTCTAAATTGGCATTAGTCAAATTGATTGTTCCATTTCCATCTGAATATGCAGCATATCCTTCTCCAGAATATTTCAATTCTGCCCCTGTAAGATTAATACTAGTCCCAGCTCCAAAGGCTGCTACTCCTGCTGCTCCATTTTTTACATCTATCTTGGCAGCTCCTAAATTTACTGCTGCTCCACCTTCTGCATATACAGCTAATCCTCTTGTTGCTGGATTTGATGTATCATCAACTGAAATAGTCAAAGCATTTCCAGAAGTTGATGTAATTGTTCCTCCATTACTATATATTGCTGTTGCTCCTTTTTTTACATCTATTCCTACTGTTCCAGAAATACTTACTGTATTTGCTCCCACTACTGGTTTCAAATTATATATCCCTGATGATGTAGTTCCTTCTATATTTATTTTACTACCATTTGTCAGGTTAAAAATTCCTCTATTGTAGATACCACTTCCACCAGTTCCAGTAAAATTAATAGTTCCACTATTATTTCCAGTATTTCCAGTTGCTATTGCCATTCCTATACTATTATTTCCTGTAAGTGTAATTGTTCCTGTATTACTTGCAGTTGCTCCTGTTGAACTATTAAAATCTCCTGCTGTCAATCCATAAAATGTAGGAAGAGAACTTGTAACAACAGCTTGATTTGTAACTTTTCCTACTCCACCAGCTTGCATTATACTATTTCCTGTACTTCCTGCTGTAAGAGTAAGATTTTTAGTAAGAATTATTTCATCAAGATCACTTCTAAAAAGTGTACTATTTGTCGCTCCAGCTGCAAATTTAAAATCATGAATTCTTGTAGAATTCATAATCATAGCATTATGATTTGTTCCACTATAATTAGGGTTTCTATAGAATCCTACATTTTCAGTTCCTCCAACAACTACACTAAGATTTGACAAATTTTGAATTGGATCTCCAGTTGAATGTCCTTGAGCAAGTGAAATACCTATATTCTTATTTCCTCCTAAAGTAATTGTCCCATAATTTCCAGCAGTTCCTCTTTCACCTGTTACTTGTATCTTGTCATAATAGATTGTTGTACTTACTCCAGTTGAAGGATTTGGAACTCCATAATAGTCTTTCATTCTAAATCCATAGTTATTTGTTCCATTTACTTCAATATTTCCAAGCCATGTTTTATTATTTGGACCTGATACAGATGCATTTTGAAAATAATAAAGTCCAAAGTCTATCCCTATACTTTGAGAAGCTCCTGAACTTATTTTTATCAACCCTGCATTTATTGTTTGAGGTTGTTTTAGAAACTCAGGACTAGCATTATCATATTCAGTATCAATTTGAATTCCAATCATATTTTTTCCACTATTTAATTCTATTGTTCCACTATTTTTCATTATAGATGTTCCTGTTGAAGTTCCACCTTGCACATATGTCAAAATTTGATGTTCCATTCCAACTAAAGCTTCTGATGTTCCAGGTCCATTTCCGTGCATAACTAGTGTTCCTTGAAAATCAAAAGTCTTGTCAGTTCCCTGTACATAATATGGGTTTAAACTTATAAATAGTTTACTATTATTTCCTCCAGTTGTTCCTGTGAAATCATAATTACCTGTTACTTCTGCATTCAAGTTATCAACATGACTTATAAAAGCATTTAAAATACTTCCTGTACTTCCTGTAGTAAGATTACTACTACCTCCACTTTCTGTTGTAATATTTCCTGTCCATGAAGTTCCTGCACTTCCTGTAGTGATTGTAATTCCACTACTTATAAATTTTTCATAATTTTGCATTATTATATTACTTTTTGGTGTTGATTTTCCAGATGGTTGACCAAATCCAGTTCCATTAAACACAATATCATAAGGTGTAAATAATAGAATAGTTGGTGTTGGTGGTGCTATAGGCTTTCCAGGAACTGGAATTACTGAAGGTGTATATCCATCTGGAGCAATTGGTGCTAAAACTGTTATCGTTTTATCACTTGGTGCTGTAGGTGTTGTTATTGTTGGTGCTGTTACTGATATTGCTGCTACTGCACTTGGTGTTGATACTGATACTGATACTCCTGTCGGAGCTGATGGAGCACTTATACTTGGTGCTGATATTGTTGGTACTCCAACTATTGTTGGACTTACTGTTCCTGGCAATGCCCCTAAGTTTACAGTTGGTGCTGATACACTCACTGATACACTTGGATTTACTAATGGTAAACTAGGATGTATTGGTTTTATATTTGCCCCAACTTCAATTGTTTCTCTGAATACTTCAGTGTCAACAGCTACTCCGTTTCCAGCCATTATTTTATCTTTTCCAATATTTCCTGTAGCTCTAAGTAGACTTCTTCCACTCTTTGTCCCATAGTGCTTATTTATTGCATCTATTGTTTCAGAAAATTCTTTATCAGTTCTATCTTTCATTTTTCCATTATCTAAATATTGATAACTTAAAAATACCTGTGTACTGTTGAATAAAGGTTTAGAATAAAAATCTCCCTTTCTTACAAGTTCCACAAAATCTGAATTATATTCTTTTATCATTCTTTCATTTTCTGCTATTTTTCTTTTTATTTCTTCACGTTCTGCCTGTATCTTAGTTAAAAGATCGCCTTTAGTTTCCTGTATCTCCTCTGCTGTTATTCCTGCACCTAAAGATATCCCTCCTGTTATCATGAAGGCTATCAAAAGCGAAAGAGAATAACTGACTTTTCTCTTCAAAAATCTCTTTAGAGATTTTTCAATGTCACCTTTTCTCATAAATCTTTCCCCCTTATTTAATTTCCAGCTCTAACTTTTTGTTCCATCTTATCTAATCTACTCAAGTATTCATTAAGTTTCTCATTTTCTAATAAAAGCAATTCAATTTCATTGTTATTAGATTTGAATTCATCATATACTTCATCATATTTCTGACTTAGAAATACTCTCTTTTCATCAGGCTCCATTCCTAAAACTTCTTCAAGTTTCATGATTTCTTCCTCTTCCATTTTCAGAAAAACCATTCTTTCCTTACCTATTTCAAAAGCTGCTCCTGCTGCTGCAATTCTAGCTTTTTCTGCATCTTCAATGGCTTTTTGCTTTGCTTTTTCTTCAGCCTGTATCTCTTTTCTTATCTGTTCAAGAACTTTTTTCCCCTCTTTTTCACTTATTTCCTGTGAATAAAGCGCTGTTGTCAAACAAGATAGAAAAAGAAATATCCCCAAAACTTTTTTCATATTTCTTTCCTCCTTAAGAATGAACTTCATTTTTCAAAACAGTGTAATTTCCTAATAATTAATAATAAAACCCCCTCCTTTTTATAAAATAGCAAACAAATATTTTATATTTTTGAATTATACATGTGAATAAAACTTTTTTATAAAATTTATATGTTTTATTTTATATTTTTATAACAAAATTATATCACAATTGTTTTTTACATACAATTAAAAAATAGATATATAACTATTAAAATTGACATACAAATCAAAAGATACTAAATATCTAAATTAATTATAAAATTAACTATTTTTTATAATTAGAGGTATTTAATATTTTTTTATTTTAAATAAAAAAAATTTGTATTATATTTAAAAAAATCCAAAATAATTTTTTATATAGTTTTAAAAATTTATACTTGAAAATAATCAAATAAAAATAAATAACCTCTATATTTATTTCTAACTTATATGGATTAAAAGACTTTTTAAACTTATTAAATTAATTTTTTAATTGAGGATTAATTATAGCTAACTTTTATTTTTTTACATAAAAAAAAGACCAAAGGATTTAATTCCCTTTAGTCTTTCTCATTATTATTTTATTCAATTTTATTTCATTATACTTTTTGATGCTCTAAATCTTACTACTTTTCTAGGATAAATTTTCATCAATTCTCTAGTTGATGGATTGCTTATCACTTTTGGCTTTCTTTCTGCTACTTCAAATATACCTCTGTTGACAAATGTTACTGAATCATATCTTTCTAGAGCTTCTTGTAGAGTTTGTGTAAATACATCTATTTCTTTTAGTGCTGCCTTTTGCAATATCTTCCCTTGACTTATTGCGCTGTATAGCTTTGCTAATTCTTTCTTATTCATCTATATCACCACGATTAATTGCATCTTGCAAACCTGTTCCTGTTCTGAATCGTATCTTTTTCTTTGCTTCAATTATTACTGTTTCTTTCATTTGAGGTATCACTATTTTTCTTGCTTTTACTTCTTTTTTCTCAAATACTCCCCAATTCTTTAATACTACTTTTCCATCTTCATCTAAAGCCTTTAATATTGCATTCCAGAACAGGTCTATTTTCTCTTTTGCCTCTTTGTGGTTCCTTGAAAAATTTCTTCTCTTATAGAACTTTATAAATTCTTTTTCTGTCATAACATTCTCCTATTATTAGAATTTGTACCCAATTCCTGCTCCTACTATCCATTCACCTTTTGTTCTGTTTTTTCCATTTCCATTATGTGAATCTCTTTCCACATTGTAGCTTCCTTTTACATCAAATAGGATTCCATTTTCTAATTCCAGAGCATACTTAGCATTAAGTCCTATACTATGTTCATTTTTATGAGCTACTAAAATATCAAAATCTCTTCCACCTTTAAATCTTCCTGTGATATTTTCTTTATCTGCACCATTAAGAAGTCTTGTATAGCTTACCCCTGCTGAAAGCGTACTTTTTCCTTTTTCATGTGGTATTACTTTCTTAATGTCTACTCCCACTTTAGCTGCTGTATAGTCAAATGATTTTGAATCTGTTTCTATTGCTAATACTTTGTTTCCTTCATCTGCGCTATCCTGCTTGATATATGTATATGACAATGTTCCGTATGGTTCTAAGAATAGATTTTCTCCTATGTTATGAGAATATCTTCCATTTAGGTAAATATCATATGTCATATCATTATAGTTATCTGAATAACTTCTTGTTTCTGTTATTCCTCTTCCTGCTGCAAATCTATCTGCATCATAATCTCCATACTGTAGTCCTAATCCTCCTGTTACTTTTAGATTTCCAATATACTTCTTAGCATATGCTCCCATATACAGCGCATCTCCATCTACTTTTGACCCATTAGACAAGTTAGATTTTAGCTTATTTCCTCCAATTACTACTCCATAAGCTAATGTATCTGATACTCCATATTCTCCAAGCATATATGCTCCAGTTATTTTAGTATCTGCGTCCATATCTGAACTTCCTATGTCATAAGTGTAATATCCTTTTCCATAGTATGTATCTTTTGTTCCACCATCTACATGAGTCAGTCCACCCATTATCAACCATTTATTCAACTTTGGTTTAAATTGGCTTTCCACTGCTATATCTCTAAACATTCCCACTGACTTTCTTGAAAGTTCGCTTGAATATGAATATGGATTTCCTGCATATAAATCATGCAAATAACTTGAAAAACTAGCTAGTGATTCATCTGTTTTGGTTACATTAAATTCTTTCACTTGATTTGTTTCTCTCATACTTTGATATATTTTATCTAGTTTGTCATAATTAAGAGTTTCATATGGTGATACTGGAAGTTGTGATTTTGTAGTTATTAATACTTCTGTATTACTTGTTTTTTCAACTGAATGAAGTGCTGAAGTTGTATCTAAAGTAAATTTATCACTGTATATAATATCCTTATTTTCTATACCATACATACTATCTCCAAGGTTCATTCCAATCTTTATTGTACTTCCCTCTCCTACTCCATTAAGAGCTAAAAGAAGTTTTCCTCCATCTGAGTTTATTGTTCCACTAGTGTTCCCAGTTGAAAGAGCATGTGAATTTCCATTTGTTCCATCTATTCTTAAGATAAGGTTTCCATCTTTTCCTATTGTTATCTTGTCTACACCTGTTACTTCTAAATTGGTTTCTTTTCCATCTGTTCCAATAGTTTTTTCAAATAGAGTAACATTTGTATTTATATTCATATTTTCAAATCCAGTTATATTATGTAGGATTCTCACTCCTTCACTCTCTGATGAATTTGATTTAGCGCCACTTACTCCAAAATTAAGAGTATCTGCACCATTTCCACCATCAAGAGTTCCATTTACTATTGTTCCATCTCCTATTGTAAGGGTATCATCTCCATCTCCCATATCTATATTTCCATTAACTATAGTATTTTGAATTCCTTTGCTGCCATTTGTATATTGAACAGTTCCTGACTGTAGTATTAGATTATCTCCATTAGTACTTCCTGATATGGCTATACCTTTAGTACTATCTTCTATCCCTCCATTTACTATTGTTCCTGATAAAGTCAGCTTTTTATCTTTTCCTTCAAATACAACTGCTGTTCCATAAGCATTGATTATTGAACCTGTTACTTCAGCATTTGAACCTGTTACTTCTAAAGTTTTGTCTTGTCCATTTAAGATAGAATTATTGTAATCATTTGTTCCATCTTTTAATTCAAAGCTTTCTGTTCCTGTACCCAACTGTGTTTCAGTATTCTCCTTCGATATATTTTCTAATTTAGCATTTTTTATTTTCATTTCTCTTTTTAGTGCTTCATCATATAATGATATCTCTATATTTTTGGGGTTTTTAAATCTTGTAATAATATTACCATCTCTTATCGTCAATCCATAGTTATTCATATTATTTATTATTCCATCATATACAGAATTGTCACTTGCATTTACAAGTATCCCATAGTTATTTGCTGTATCTATAGTTCCACCTTGATTATATATGGCATTCTTTAGCCCATAAATAACCCCTGCATTATTTATTATTCCTATTTTTCCTTTATTCCTATTCCATATCCCATAACCATTACCAATAGTAATAGAACTACTTGAGAATACTCCATAGTTGCTCATTGTATCTATTATTCCACTACTATATATAGTACTAGAATCTCCACTAATAAATCCTTTATTACTTAATATTGTTATTTTGGGTTGTAAACTTCCAAGTGAATCATTTGATATCCCATAATCAGTACCAGTACTTTTAAATATCTTTCCATTATTATTCAATTTATCTATTGTTCCACTATTATATATTCCAGAAATTATTATTCCACCACTAGCAAATAATATTCCATTATTATTTAATTTATTTATTGTCCCACTATTATATATTCCAGAAGAATACATACCACTACTACTACTAGCAGATACTATTCCACTATTATCTAAATTGTCTATTACTCCACTATTATTTATTCCATTAGAATATAAATCACTACCACTACTTACAGATATTGTTCCATCATTATTTATTAAGCTTATTTCTGAGTCAGCAACATTATCTATTCCAAAAGCATTACTAGAAGTACTCTTAGCAAATATTGCTCCATTATTTATAAATTTAACTCCTTCTGAACTTAGTTTTAGCCTGACTCCGTAACCTTCTCCAGAAGCTTCATTATTCGTACCTGATAATGCTATATTATTTACATAAGTATTTGTTCCTGTATCCCATATATTTCCAGCATCTTTATATGGATTTGTATCCTTAAAATCAGTTCCATCAGTACTAAATTGAATCCCACTATTATCTTTTATATATAAATATTCATCTGCCCCTGCTACTGCTGTACATGACAATAGAAATCCTATTACTGCTCCTATTGTTATATTTCTACTTCTCTTTTTGTTTCCCCTTTTTACTGTCTTCATAATTTTTTCAATCATTAATTTCCTCCATAGTGATATTTTAATATTTTTACTCAGTTTTCTCCTTCAATTTCTTATTCCAAAACCCAAATTTAATTTTGATATTTTTGGTATAAATTAAGGGCATAGGTACCTTCTGTTCTCTTTTATGTATAAAAGCGAACTTTTAGACGCTCTAACCTCTCAATTTTTAATACCTCATTTTTTGGACCCTGTTTTCCTCTAAATTTTTCCATATTGACTTTTTCAAATTTAAAGAGTATAATAATAGCATCAATTTTGAAAAAGTGTTCGCCTTTATACATAAAAGAGAACTTTTTACATTCCTTTAGATTCAAAGCTTATTTTCCTCTTTTAAAGCTCCATTAGTAATTCTTCTAACCTTGTAATTCTTTTTTCAATTCTATTTATTTTTTCTACTTTTAGTACTTTATTTTCTCTCCCTCTTAATGCTTCATCAGATACTCCTCTATCCTTGTCATTCTTTCTTCGATTCTGCTTATTTCTTCAGTCATTGTTTTTATATTTTCTATTCTAAATTTTTCTACGAAGATTCTTTCTTTTTCACACTCTCTTTTATCTATTTTTATTTCTGTCAACTTAAATTATGTGAACTACTCCTAACCTTTTAAGGTATAATAATCTGCTCAAGATTATACTTCCTCCCTAAAATGAAAGGAGCAGTTCCCAACTATGCCTAAAAATTTTAAAATCTCTCATGTTGCCATTTTTAAATGGATTAGAAATTTTAGAGCTTTATTTAAAGAAATTTCTGAAAAATATATCTTAACTCTTCTGCTAATAACATGTTGATGAAAACTGTTATTAAAATTTCTGGTAAAAAATATTATATATGAAATTTAATTGATTCTGAAACTAGATTTATCCTTGATTGGTTTCTTACAACCTCAAGACAGGTAGCCTCTGCTTTTCATCTTTTTGGTAAAAATATGGCAGTCTTTCAAAATTTGTTTCTGACAAGCTTCCTAGCTATACAATTCCTGCTAAAGTTGTCTTTGATAAAACAGAACATATAAAGTTCAGTCATGGTATGATAACATCACCAACAGCTTAATAGAAAGTTTCTCCAAGAGATTTAAACACAAGTACAAAACATCTCATAGACAGCTATACTTTTTTGTGATACTCTTTTTTAGGATAGGAATTTTCTAAAAGTACTTTTTATACCTTTTCAACTTTTCATAGCTAGTTTTTATTTTAAATTAACAGATTCTTTTATTAGAATTTATGTCTTATACCTAAACTTGCCTGCCAGTTTGTTTCAAAATCTCCTCCAAATGTTTTCTCCAATCCGTAATATACATTTGTAGAACCTGTCTTTCCTACTTTAATATCTCCACCTATTCCTAATTCTATCCATGTATCTTTTCCATTCATATCTTTAGTTATTGATGCGTCTTTTCCCTTGATAGTTACTCCATAATCACCCATAAATTCATGAAGTATTCCTACTTTTATAAAATGACTGCTTCTTCCAAAATCATAACCAGCATATATTCCTGCTTTTCCTATTAGACTATTTATATCTTTCTGTTCAGCTCTTACATCTGTACTTGTCATATAATTTTTTCCCTCTATCCATGTATATGTTGTTTGTACATGTGGCTGCAGATACCATTTATTTTTAGATACTCTCTTTCCATATTCTATACTTAATGTTCCTGCATTTGTATGATAGTCAGCTTCCATCTTTTCATTCTTAGTGTTATAGCTTTTATATTCATTTTTTATATGACTGTACTTTCCTACTAAGTCCAGATATTGATTCTCATTTCCGAACCATGATTTATACAGAGATATTCCTGTACTTTCATTCTTTCCATCACCATTTCTAAAATCTGTCTTTCCTTCTCTACGTTGTACTGCAATTCCTGTTATCCATGTTCCTGACATAGATGTTTCACTCTTATCTATCCCTGCCTGTATCATAGTATAGTCATTTTTAGAATATCCATTCTTATCAGTTTCCATCTGTCCAGATACCACTCTTGACCATACTCCAGCTCCTTCTTTTGAATCACGTACATCACTTAAACGTTTATGAAGTGTATCTGCTTCCATACGAGCCAGCCATGTATTCATATAGTGAAGCGACATATCATCTGTTATTATTTCTGTTACTGTACTTTCTTTTTTCTCTACACCTGTTACATACCAATTATTTTCTGCAGTGCCTTTAGCTTCATCTTTTAGTTCTAAAGTATAGTCATATACATTTGAAAAACTTTCAAATTTGCTTCCCTCAAATTTTATTTTATCAGAAGCTTTTCCTATTAATATATCTTTACTAAAATCATAATTTGCTAAATCTATTATTGAATTTTCTCCAATTTCTATGTAGTGCTTTTGTTCTGTGTCTGCATCTTTTATACTTATAAAGTCTGTTTTTCCATTTGTTTGATTAGTATCTGCTGATGAAATATCCATTATGATTTTTCCATGATTTCCTGACATCTTATCTATATTTATTTCCTGTCCACCAGTTTCATGTGTCATATCTATAATTCCATTATCAAAATTTAATTCACTTACTTTACTCTCTCCTTCATTTTTCCACACAGCACCATTTGATATACCTAAATTAGTTTTACTATTAATATCTGTATCTATATAGCTCATTCCAATAAAATATGAATCTTTTCCATTCAGATTCAAATTAATTGTTCCTCCAGTTTTAGCCTGCATCTCTCCATTTATTTTTACATCTACAGCTTCATTGTTTTGGTTTAAGTTCACAACTCCATTACTTTTTGATACTACAGAATAATTTGTTGCTCCTTTTTGAGATATTTCCAATCCACCATTTATAGTTACTTTTCCACCACTAATAGCATATATTCCTATTGCTTCTCCTGATGAAGCAGTAGTATTAAAAACAGTCTTATCAGATGTTATCTCTACTTCTCCATCACTCTGACTTATTAGTCCACGTGCAATATTACCATTAGTATTCGTAGTTACAGCTATATTGCCAGATGTTATTTTTAGTTTTGTACTATCAGCAGCATTTAGTCCATATGAAGAACTATTAGTTTCAGTAGAGTCAGTCTTTATATCTATATCTCCAGAGTTTATTGTTACTTCTGCATCTGCTCCTGTAGTATAAACAGATGCAGCTTGAAGTTTACCTATTGTTTCTATTTTTAGTAAATTTTTATTATCTATGTTAACTTTAGAACCTTGCACTACATCTATTGAAGTGACTAGCATGTCTGAAGAGGTCCTTGCAGTTATATCTATATTTTCTGTATTTATATTTAAAATCCCACTGGCAGCTGCATAAATCCCTTTAGCACCTTTGCTATCTGAAAAAACATCTAAAGTTAATTCTTTACTTTCAATATCTATTTTTCCACCAAAAACTGCTCTTATTCCATAGGCTGCATCTGCTGACCCACCTATATCTTGCAATGTAACTGATGTATACTTATTTTTTAAATTTATATTTCCAGCATTAGCATTTAATCCATAAGTACCTCCAACTGATTCTATATCCACTTTAAGATCTCCAAAAATTTCTACTTTAGAACCATTCCCTTCAGCTGTTATTCCATGAGTTTGAGTTTCTCCTGTAGCATATATTTCTATTTCATTAGCATTTAATGTAATTTTTTGGTTAGAACTTGCTACTATTGAATATGAAGCATTACCATCTCTAAAGCCTTTAAAGGTAGAGTCTAAAACCAATTTTTCTGCCTTTATATCTATATTACCTGTTATAGCAGCTATGCTAGCATGTGTCGGCCCACTAGAAATACTTATAATATCTTTTGTTTCATGTTTCAATTCCAATGTATATCCTGTTGCATCAATAGTTATTCCTGGTGAAGAGCCACTAGTTTTAGTAACTATTATTTGCTCATCTGTCATTTCTAGTTTTGTATCTTTATCATATGTAGTATTTGAATCAATTGGACTACTTAAAGTTTCACCATACACTATCCCAGATGAAAGTAAAAATCCTATGATTGCTGCTAATGTTATATTTAAATTTCTTTTTTTATTATTTCTTTTTATTTGCTTTGCTAATTTTTCTATCATTATTTTCTCTCCCTTTGACTATTTTTTAATTAACTTTTTTCAAATCTAAATCATTTAAAATGACTTCCATTCCACCCATTTTATAAATTGATAAAGATTTTATCTCTCCTCTGTTTTTAGTAAAAATCAAATTCAATCCCTATATTTTCTATTAATTTTTATTATTATATTTTTACTTCTTTTTTATTCCCACTTTATTACTATTTTTATAAACTACTCTGTCATAATAATCTCTCCTCATAAATATTTGTTTCTGTTCTATCTTTTCTAGGACTAATTTTCATTTTAAATTAACAGATTCGTTTTTTTTATATATTTTTTATTTAATCTTCCCTCTTCAATTTTTTACTTCAAAACCAAATTTAATTTTGATATTTTTGGTATAAATCAAGGGCATAAGTGCCTTCTGTTCTCTTTTATCTATAAAAGCGAACTTTTAGATGCTCTAACCTCCCAATTTTTAATACCTCATTTTTTGGGCCCTGTTTTCCTCCAAATTTTTCCATATTGACTTTTTCAAATTTAAAGAGTATAATAATAGCATCAATTTTGAAAAAGTGTTCGCCTTTATAGATAAAAGAGAACTTTTTGCATTCCTTTAGATTCA
>OGJC01001028.1_pt1 | contig 13797 bp, 8 predicted proteins | sample 1571941 | NCBI WGS metagenome assembly OGJC01 (sample SAMEA2582100, study PRJEB24529) | metagenome | biome: Human gut stool | place: China | collected 2011 | reverse complement strand
ACGTCTTACGCGACGCCGGCTACGACATTTCCTTGTTCCAGCACATCGATACGGCCGAGAACCGCCGTGATTTCTTCACCAACCTGCCGGTACGCCGTAACGTCGACGCCGTGTTCGTGGCATCGTTCGCCATCGAGCCGCAGGAAGTCGAGCAGCTCAAGCGGATCCATGTGCCGATCATCGGTATCAATACTCCCTCCGCGGCCGGTTTTGACGCAAGCATCAGTATCGATGACGAGGCCGGTATGTTCACCGCCGCACAGCATCTGATCAGTCTGGGACACAAAAACCTGATATACGTGTGCTCCGAGGCGATTGATTCGATCAATTCCTCCATTGACGCCCGAGGGCAGGGCTTCGTTCGTGCCTGCAAGATGGCCGAGGCCACGCATCAGTTCACATGGCAGGTGCTTGCCGTTCCGCGTGGCAAGACATTTGCGGGTTCGGCGCTGACGGCATTGCTGGCGCTGGACGAGTTCCCCGACGCGATTTGCTGTCAGACCGATATGATGGCCATCCCATTGGTACTGAAGCTTGATCGTTATGGGCATCGTACGCCACGTGACTTTTCGATTATCGGATTCGATGATTCGCCGTACGCCGATACGGTGAACTTGACCACCATGCGTCAGGATCCGTTTGCCATGGGGCGTCTTGCCGCGCATAAGGCCATGAAGCTCATTGCAGGCGAGAGCGTGGAAACCCCGCACGAAGTGGTCCGCGCCCAGTTGGTGCTGCGCGGTACCGATTCCGTGTATGGTGGCGATCAGTAGTCCTTCCCCTTATCCATTCCATCGCGCGTACTCGCGTGTTTTGGATCGGATTCATGGTTTTCCCAATCTACCGGCGCTGAGGTCTCTCTTAGCGTCGGTAGATTGGGAAAACCATGAATCCGATCCAAGAAAAGACAGGTGTATCATCATCGGTTTCGCGTAAGACGGGGCCTACTGGCATCGCGGTCTCGATTCGAAGGAATGGCCGATAGCGGGTGAGCGGTAGCCGATTCTTGTAGTATCGGGCGTAGCTCTAGAGAGAGGGACCGGAAGATGGACGATGAAATGAATGGGGCAACGTTTCCCACGAAGGCGGATCGCCTATTCGGGCCGAATCCGAGTGGGCTGGATGAATCGCCTCACGGCATGATGGTGCTGGTGATTGTCGGCATGATCGTCGGCCTGTTGTCCGGCATGTTCGGCATCGGCGGCGGTACGGTGATCGTGCCCGCGCTGGTGTGGCTCGGACTGTCGCAACGCCACGCGGCGGCGACCTCCATGCTGGCGATCGTACCGACGTCGATTTCCGGTGTGATTTCCTATGCGCACAATGGCAACGTCGACTGGGTCGCGGCCGTGCTGCTGTTCGTTGGCATGTTCGCCGGCGGACAGTTTGGTAGCTGGCTGTTGTCGCGGTTGCCGGAACTCGTACTGCGGTGGGTGTTCGTGGTGTTTCTGATATTCGTAACCGCCAATCAGGTGATTTTTACGCCGTCGCGGGACCAACGGATCTTCATGAGTGTGGCGACGGGCATCGGGCTGGTGCTGCTGGGCGTGATCATCGGCACTTTGGCCGGGTTGCTGGGTATCGGCGGCGGCGCACTGGCCGTGCCGGCATTGTCGATACTGTTCGGGGCATCCGATCTGATCGCGCGCGGTACTTCGCTGCTTGCCATGTTCCCGAACTCGATTACCACCAGTGTGGCGAATATGAAACGTAAGTTGGTGCACATCAAGGCCGGGCTGATCATCGGCGTCATAGCTGCGCTGACCACACCTTTCGGCACATGGGTCGCCGGAGCGGTCTCGCCGCGTGCCGGAGCCATCATGTTCGCGGCCTACCTGTGCATGTTATTGGTCCGCAGCTTCTTCGTGGCCGTCAAAGCCACTCGTGCGGCTCGTGGTTCCCGCGCATAGTTTCGGTCAATGCCGGTCCAGAAGACCTGCGCCAAGATTGGTTGGCGAGGTCGGGCATCCGTCTGTGAAACACCCGTATCTACAGTAAAGGCGTAGTTCGTGGCTTTGCGGTCGAGCCGCGTACCTGTAGTTGAACCGGGAACGTCTCGAACGGTTTGGGGACAGGTCGTCCTTCAATCAGATCCAGCGCTTTCCTTGCGGCTGCGACGGCCATATCATGCGGCCGTTGCCGGACGGTGGTTAATTGGGCTTCTTCGGCGAACGCGCTGTCATCGAAACCTGTCACGGAAATATCCAATGGGATGGATAGCCCGCTTCGTTGAAGACGGAAGAACAGCGGGATAGCCTGCGAATCCTGGTGGAAGCATAGGGCCGTGGGCGGATTGTCCTGCGCCATCATTTCGGAGATCGCGGCATCGATGATGTTGTCGTTCTTCTGCACGGCCAGTGTGCGCGCATTCATGCCATCGATGGTGCCGCAGGCTTCTTGAAATCCAGTGATGCGGTTGTATGAACTGAAACCGAGCGTAGATGAGAAGCTCTCATAGAGGTACAGAAGATTGCGATGCCCTAGTTTGGCAAGATGCCGCACGATGAGCTTAATGCCTTCCTTGTCGTCGATGCCAACAGTCGCATCGAAGCCCTCGCTGGTGGTGTTGACTCCGACAATCGGTATTTTGGCGGTGCCGAGACGCTTTACTTCGTCTGGGCTGATGCCGAAAGAGGATACGAACACGGCATCTGCGTTGTTGCGGACGGGCAGCTCTTCGAAGAATGCATCGCGTGCCTCGGCCCCTTCGATGGGGTAGATGACGAGATCGTAGCCGGCGTCGCGTAAGACGTCGTTGAGTCCGGCGATAATCTCTGCCGTGAACCATTCGATGGCATGACTGCCGATTAGCAATGCAACACGGTAGGTGCGTCCTGATTTGAGGATTCCCGCCGATCGGGAGATGCTGAAATTCAACGCATCGGCTGCGGCCTGCACTTTGATGCGAGTTGCTTCGGATACCTGCTCAGGGTGCGCAAAGGTGCGCGACACCGTCGCGTTGGATACGCCGGCTTTGAGTGCTACGTCGCCGATACTCGCCTTCATGGTGCCTCCGAATGATTCGTGATGCTTGTTTCAGCCTAGCATCGCATTTGTCTCTCTATTGTTGCACAAGTGAAAAAGAATGAAAAGGGTTTCAGTGCGACACGCCGTGTGATTATCATATGTTCACGCTCACATTGTTGCAATGAAAAGGGTTTCAAATAAAACCGGTTACATTTATAAAAAAACTGAATTGCCAATATGAAACCCTTGTCGTATGCTGTTGCCTGTCCGCTAGGGCAAATGAAGGCTTACGAAGACGTAAGGAGAGACATGAGGTTCAAAAAGAGCATTGCGGCAGCAGTGGCGGCTATGAGCATCGTTGGGCTGGCGGCATGCGGCAGCGGCACCACCGGTTCTGGTACCACCGATACCAAGGCTGACAAAGGGCTCGACGTCATGGGCAAGACCATCACCTATGACCCCAACCATCTGGTCAACGACGGCAAGCCGATTCAGATCGAATACTGGAGTTGGGGGTCCAAGGGGACCGATCCGGTCTACAAGATGATCGAATCCTACATGAAAATCTATCCGAACGTCACCATCAAGACGGTGAACGTTTCCTGGGATGATTACTGGACCAAGTTGCCGCTGGCCTTGAAGGGCAAAAACGGTCCGGCGGTCTTCAATATTCACAACTCCTACGACGCTTTGATTCGCCCGTACGCGGCCGATTACGACATCGATACCAAGGCACTGGAAACCGACTACTCCACCGCCTCCGTGCATGAGGATGAAAACGGTAAGGTCAAATACGTCGACTCCGTCATCAACACCGGCAACATCTATTACAACAAGACCCTATGGAAGGAAGCCGGACTGACCGATGCCGACATCCCTACCACATGGGACGAGTTTATCCAAGTCGCCCAGAAGCTCACCAAGACCGACGGCGGCAAAATGACCCAAGCCGGCTTCAATTTCAACGGCGACGCCTACAGCGCCATTTATCAGGGCCTGAACTATCAAAAGGGCGAGTTGCTGTTCAGCTCCGATGGCAAGAAAGCCAACTACGACAATGACGTGACCAAGGAGAATATGCAGTTCCTCAAGGACCTGTATGACAAGTACAAGGTCGGATCCGTCGATTTCGGCAATGACTACACCCAAAGTTTCGGCAACGGACAGTCCGCCATGATTTACGCATGGGGGCACATGGAAGGCACTCTCAAGGAGGAGTACCCGGACATCGATTACGGTGTCTTCGCCACTCCGACCTTCTCCGAGGACACCCCGTTCGCCTACGATCGCTACAACGGTGAATCCACCCCAGGCATCAACAAGAACCAGACCAAGGAACAGCAAGCCGTCGCTCAGGACTTCATCAAATACCTGCTCGCCAACGACGATTACATCCGCGAGGCGGTCGACGAACTCAACTCCTTCCCCGCTAAGGTCACCCTTCAGAAGGACGAAGACATCCTTGCCAAGCCGATCATGGCCGCCATCCAGCCGCGCGTCGATCGCCTGATCTGGCCGGGACCGGCACCGTCCACCGTCGAATCCAGCGGCACCACCGCCTTCCAGAACGTCTTCCAGAATGGCATGTCCATCGATAAGGCGCTTAAGGAAGCACAGACTCAGATGGATACCGACATGAAGAGTTCCGATTTCACGTCGATGGAAAGCAAATACACCTACTTCGACGAGCACAAGTAACCGTCGACAGTCCGCTTCCTCTCCATTCCCCATCCAACCCATGGCCGCGGCACGGTTTCATCTCCTCCGCGCCGCGGCTGTCTTTTCTCACAAACGGCATAGGTCGGCATAGCGCGCTGACATGCCGACCTGATTCAACTCAATAAAGAGGCGAGATTCAATGAAGAACAAGAACGGTGAATCTCTACTGTCAAGGATTTTCACCCTACGCAACATGGCGGTCACCTTCTTGGTGGTCTACTTCGCCGTATTCCTGGCCTATCCGATCATCAAGGCGTTCGCAGGCAGCCTGCATGACTGGAATCCTCTGGTTGGCACCTATGACTGGGTCGGTTTCGATAACTTCAAACAGATTCTGACCGACAAGCTTTTCTGGAGTTCTATGTGGAACACGGCAGTGTTCGCAGGAATATCCACCGTTTTTCGCATCGTATTGGGTCTTGGGCTGGCGTTGCTGCTGAGCGCCAAACTCGTCAGATGCAAGGATACGTTGCGTGGTTTGTTCTATATGCCGACCATTACCTCACTCGTTGCGGTTTCTTTCGTGTGGATGTGGATGTTCGATCCGCAGTTCGGCATGGTGGATAAAATCACCGGACTCGATATCAATTGGCTGCATGACACCAAGTGGGCCATGCCCGCAATCATCATCATGACCATCTGGAAGGATTTCGGTTATGCTACCGTCCTGTACTTGGCCGGCCTGATGAATCTGCCGCGCGATGTCTATGAGGCCGCCGCCATCGATGGAGCCAATTCGGTGCAGGTCTTCTTTAAAATCACTCTGCCACTGCTTAAATCGACCACCTTATTCATCGTCATCACGTCGCTTATCAGCTATCTGCAGGCATATGTGCAGATTCTCGTCATGACCGAAGGCGGGCCGGGAACATCGACCTACACCATCAGCTATCTCATCTTCGATCAGGCATTCCAGAAATATAACTTCGGAGTCGCGTCGGCGCAGGCGGTCATCCTCTTCCTCTTTACCGGCGTGCTGACCCTCATCATGTTCAAGATTTCGGGAGATTCGGAGGACCTGGCATGAAAAATCGCAGAATCGGCGGCATCATCCTCACGGCGTTATTGTTCGCCGTCGCCCTGATCACCATCGTTCCTTTCATCTGGATGTTTATCTCGTCATTTGCACCGAACAGCGAGATCGTCAAGGTGACCGGAGGGCTGTTCCCCAAGCCATCCACACTTGCCAACTATGTGAGTATCCAGGAAAAATTCAATTTCCTGCGCTTGTTCATCAACTCTCTGGTCGTAGCGGGTCTGAAAACCGGCATTGCGATTTATACCAGTGCCGTGCTCGGCTACGTGTTTTCCAAAATGCGCTTCCGTGGCCGTAACCTGCTCTTCGGCGTCGTCATGAGCACCATGATGATCCCATGGGCCGTAACCATCATCCCGCAGTACGAGATGTTCACCAACTGGGGTTTGCAAGACACCTACACGTCCCTCGTGTTGCCCGGCATGATAAGCGCGTTCGGCATCTTCCTGTTCCGCCAATCCATCTCCGGCATCTCCGATGAGCTGATCGAAGCCGCCAAACTCGACGGTGCTTCCGAAACCAGAATCTTCCACAGCATCATCCTGCCGATGAGCCACAATACCATCGCAGCATTGGCGATATTCACGTTCCTGTGGAACTGGGAAGACTACCTGTGGCCGTTCCTTATGATCACTGATGAGAAAAAGCAGCTGCTCGCCGTCGGATTGAAGGCCTTTAACGGCCAGTACGGCACTGATTACGGCGGACTGTTCGCGGCCACCTCGCTGGCCATCGTGCCGGTAATCATCGTCTACATGATCTTCCAGAAGCAGTTCATCGCCGGCATCGCGACTGGCAGTGGCAAGTAAAGTGGGAAACACCATGACAAGCAACGTATTCATCGACTATGTACGCAATGCACGACCGTGCATGCGCGACGCGACAGTCCTACAGGGCGAGCATTGGAGGATCGGCATCCTCACCGAATCCCTCATTCGGCTCGAATGGTCCGATTCAGGCAAGTTTGAGGATCGGTTGACGCAGATGGCCGTCAATCGCGACTTTGGAGCCGATCCAGAATTCACCGTAACGCATCGTAACGGGCTGCTCATCGTCGATACCCCTGCACTCTACCTGACCTACGACGGCAAACCGTTCAGCAAGGAAGGGCTGAGCATCGTCGTCAAAGGCGTCTCCGATACTCAGTTCAATACTTGGCATTACGGCGATGCACCTCTGCACAATCTCAAAGGTACCGCGCGTACACTCGACGAGGCTGATGGCGAAATTGCGTTGGATAACGGTGTACTCTCACGTGACGGTTGGGCTGTGATCGATGATTCCGGATCGAACGTCATCGTCGAGGCCGATGAGGTTGACGGCAAGACGAATCCGCTCGGTACTTGGGTTAGGCCAAGAGATCATGCGGAAACCGACATCTATTTCTTCGGCTACGGGCGTCGTTACATCGAAGCTGTACAGGACTTCTATACGCTGGCTGGACCGACCCCGTTGCTGCCGCGCTATGCGCTTGGCAACTGGTGGAGTCGCTACTACCGTTACACGCAGACGGAATACCTGGAACTGATGGATCGTTTCAAGAATGAGGGTATCCCGTTCACCACGTCGGTCATCGATATGGATTGGCATCGTGTCGATGACGTGAATCCGAAATATGGTTCCGGCTGGACCGGCTATTCGTGGAACAGTCAGTTATTCCCGGATCATTGTGCATTTCTGCGCAGTCTGCACGAACGCGGGCTGAAGGCCACATTGAACGTGCATCCGCGCGACGGCATACGTGCGTACGAGGACGATTACGAAACGGTCGCCAAACGTGTCGGCATTGACCCCACGACCGGGGAGGCTGCGGAATTCGACCTGACCAATCCGGACTTCGTCGATGCATATCTTGACATGCATCACCGTATGGAAGATGAGGGCGTCGACTTCTGGTGGCTCGACTGGCAACAGGGCGGTGTGACCCGACAGCCGGGACTTGACCCGCTGTGGGTGCTCAATCACATGCACTATCTGGATTCCGGGCGCGACGGCCGCTGGCCATTGACCTTCTCCCGTTACGCCGGTCCCGGTTCTCATCGCTATCCGGTAGGCTTCTCCGGCGACACCATCGTCACATGGGAGTCATTGCAATTCCAGCCATATTTCACCGCGACCGCATCGAACATCGGCTATGGCTGGTGGAGTCATGACATCGGTGGGCATATGTGTGGCTACCGTAATGAACATCTAGAGGCCCGTTGGTACCAGTTGGGCACATTCAGCCCGATTAACCGCCTGCATTCAAGCAGCTCGCCGTTCACCGGCAAGGAGCCATGGAATTTTTCCGGCGATGTGCATGCGGCCATGGTCGCCTCACTGAGACTGCGCCATATGCTGCTGCCGTACTTGTACACGATGAACTATCGTGCGGCGCTTGACGGACGGCCGCTGGTCGAACCGATGTATTGGAGCGAACCGAACAATCCGCAAGCCTACGAAGTGCCAGACGAATTCCGATTCGGTACCGAACTGCTGGTGGCACCCATCGTGACCGATGGCGATCCGACGGCGCAGCGTGGCAGGACTGAAGCATGGTTGCCGCAAGGCGAATGGTACGACTTCTTCGATGGACGGCGCTATGTCTCCGATAACGCGTCCGGGCGGCGACTTGAAGTGTGGCGCGCGCTTGACCGCATACCTGTGTTCGCTAAAGCGGGTGGCATCATTCCGTTGCAGGAACTTGCAACCGGTGACGATGTCAACGACCTTCGCAATCCCTCGGTCCTGCACGTGCTGGTTTTCCCCGGTGCGGACGGAACTTTCACGTTGCGTGAGGATGATGGAATCGTATCCTGCGCGAGACGTGCGCACATCGCGGATACGATGATGACGTTCGATTGGCGTGTCGACATTGCTGATAGTGCCAAGGATGGTGACGCTACCGGATCAGGCGGCAGTAGGTTCGAGATTTCACCGGTTGACGGAGCCGTCGAATCCGTGCCGGAACGACGTGATTGGACGATTGTGTTCCGTGGCGTCTCGCCGGTTGGGGCCGGCGAACTGCAGGTTACCATCAACGGCATCGCCTGCGAGACGGCTGAGATTGCGTACGATGAACAGACGCTGAGCCTGTCCGTCGCCGTACATGACGTGCCTTCAACTGCTCGGCTGAGTGTCGCCGTTCCGGAAGGTTTGTCCGTCGCGGATAATCCGATTGACAAGGATGTACTTGATGCGCTGCTACATGCACAGATGCCGTATGTCACCAAAGAGCATGCGTTACAGGCAATCCGAGAACAAGGCGTCCGAGCGGTTGGCGCCTTGCGTACGCTCGACGGCAAACCACGCTTCAGCAAGGAACCGTTCGTCGCATACGGCATGCCCGACGCGGTAAACGGCGTCTTGGAGGAGATTCTGTTGCGTAGCTGATAAGCATGCTAGGGGGCATCCGCCATATGCGATGAATCAGCGGTCGATATCATATAAGCGAGTCAACGGGTCTGCGACTTCCTCATAGCAGGGGAGTCACAGACCCGTTTTGTGATGGTAGGGAAGTTATTCACTTTGGCAGGCTCAGAATTCATCTGCCGTTAGGGTGCGAATTGAACTGCGTTGGTTTTGCGTGCTTAGCGTGGGTGATGGAAACGCAAGATTCCGCAACATTAAGGCGAGGAAAGGTTCCGCGTGCAGAAGAAAGAAGAACACATGGGCAAGCACAAGGCTCTTCAGGGCGCCATCGCGGCGTTCGCCTCCGTCGCCACGCTCGGCGCGCTCGCCGTACCGGCGCTCGCTGACAGCGCATCCACCTACAGTCCGAACGGCAAATCCGTGGCCGAACTGGCCCAACATGGCGGCGCACAACGCATCGCAGCAATCGGCAACAAGTCCGCCAAGAATGTCGTCCTGTTCATCGGCGACGGCATGGGCGACTCCGAAATCACCGTGGCGCGCAACTATCTCAAGGGTGTCAACGGCCATTTCGACGGTCTTGACGCGGTAGGTCAGCCCGGTGCGCTCGACGACGTGGAAGCCGGCACCGGACAGTACACGACCTTCTCGCTCGGTTCCAACAGCTCCGACAGTGCCGTCGGTAAGGACGGTAAGGGCAATCTGAACGCCAATTCGAATCCCGGCAAGATTACCGCAGTCACCGACTCCTCCGCATCCGGCTCCGCTTGGGCAACCGGTACCAAGACCTACAACAACGCGGTGGATGTCGACGTGTATGGCAATCCACAGCTCAATCTGTTCGAACTCGCCAAGGCTGCAGGCAAGGCGACCGGCAACGTGACCACCGCGGAAATCCAGGACGCCACTCCGGCCGTGCTGGAATCACATTCCTCCGAGCGTGGCTGCTACGGTCCGCAGGGCAAGACCGATGGTTCCTCTAATGATGCTGCGAAGCGTTGCCTCGTGAACCAGCTTAAGGAGAACGGCGGCATCGGCTCCATCTCCGAGCGGCTGCTCGACACCCGCGCCGACGTGACCATCGGCGGTGGTTCCAAGTACTTCCGCCAGACCGTACAGGGCGGCGAATATGCGGGTAAGACCGTGTGGGAACAGGCCAAGGAGATGGGCTACCAGACCGTCGAAAACGATCCGGCGGCCATGAACGCGCTTGAATACAAGGAAGGCCAGCCGGTGCTCGCGCTGATGAGCGATGGCAATATGCCGACCAAGTTCAACGCGTCGAAGGCGACCGCCAAGGATCCGTCCAAGGACGCCAATCCGACCGTGTGCACCGTGAACGATCAGTGGCTCGGCAACCAGGGCTCCTCGCTCAAGGACATGTCCAAGAAGGCGCTCGAACTGCTCAATGCCAATCCAGCCAGCCAATCCAACGGTTTCTTCCTGCAGATCGAGGGCGCTTCGATCGACAAGCAGGATCATGCCGGCAACGCCTGTGGACAGATCGGTGAGACCGATGACTTCGATCAGGCCATCTCCTACGTGCTGCAGAACGTTGATCTTTCCGACACGCTCGTGATCGCCACCGCCGACCACGCCCACACCTCGCAGATTCTCAACGCTCAGCCGGCCTATGCGCTCTCTACCGTGCTCAAGACCGCCGACGGCAACAACATGGTCGTCTCCTACGGCACCGCTCAGGAGGACTCCCGAGATGAGGAAGGCGGCTACAACGGTGGTGACATGGAGCACACCGGCACCCAGCTACGCATTGCGGCATCTGGTCCGGGCGCCCAGCGTGTGATCGGCTTGACCGATCAGACCGACAACTTCTACACCATCGCCGGCGCGCTCGGCCTGGCCACCACCACCGACCAGCAGAAGGCATTGTCCGACAACGCCGAAGTCAAGGTCGCCACCGAAAACGGCTCGTATGCCGCCGACGCGACGGGCTTCAACGGTGATGCCGTACTCAGCTATGAGCTGAAGGACAAATCGGGCAATGTGATCGCCGCTTCCGACTCCACCACTCCGCTCTCCGGTGTGCGAGTCAAGACCGCGCAGACCACCGCGATCACACTCGACAAGGTGGCCGAAGGCAACGAATATACGCTTACCGTCACCGGACGCCAGTCCGGCAAGAGCGTGACCGTCGACTTCCAGGCTCCGGCCGCCGGTTCTTCTGACAAGAACGCCGACAAGAATGCCGACAAGAACGGTGTGATCGCTTCCGGCAAGGTCAACAACAATCCGAAGGCCGACGGCTCGCCGCTCGGTGAGACCGGTACCGCGGTGGCCGTCGTCGCGATCGCTGTGGCCATGTTGGCCGCCATTGCGATGATCATCAAGACAGTGAAGATCACCCGCTGATCTAGGTCGCCCATCCTTTTCCCAAACTACCGACGCTTAGTGCCCTCTAAGCGTCGGTAGTTTGGGTTGTTTTTTCAATCTGCCGACGGTGAGGTGGTCGTCAGGGTCGGTAGTTTGGGTTGTTTCTTAGTCTGCCGACGGTGAGGCGGGTGTGGGCGTCGGTAGATTGAGGGGATCGACAAAGTTGAGCGAAGGTGGCTCAAGAATTTTTGCGGATTCGGGAATAAAAAGTTGCGTTCAAAAGTTGAGTGATGTAGGCTCAAGTTTTGGAAAGCACGAGAGACGGCAATCCGGAACTCGAGCGAAGAACGAAAGAACGTATAGCGAACCTAATCTGCAAAGGAGATAAGTTATGGGACGCGCAGTTGGCATCGATTTGGGTACTACCAATTCCTGCATCGCAACTCTTGAAGGTGGCCAGCCCACCGTTATCGTGAACGCCGAGGGCGTTCGCACCACTCCGTCGGTCGTGGCATTCAGCAAGTCCGGCGAGATTCTGGTCGGCGAGGTCGCCAAGCGTCAGGCCGTGACCAACGTCGATCGCACCATCAGCTCCGTCAAGCGCCACATGGGCACTGACTGGACCGTTGAGATCGACGGCAAGAAGTGGACTCCGCAGGAGATTTCCGCACAGGTGTTGATGAAGCTCAAGCGCGACGCCGAAGCCTACCTGGGCGAGCCGGTCACCGACGCCGTGATCACCTGCCCGGCATATTTCAACGACGCCCAGCGTCAGGCGACCAAGGACGCCGGCACCATCGCTGGCCTGAACGTGCTGCGTATCATCAACGAGCCGACCGCAGCCGCACTGGCCTACGGTCTTGAAAAGGGCAAGGAAGACGAGCGCATCCTGGTCTTCGATCTGGGTGGCGGCACCTTCGATGTGTCCCTGCTGGAAATCGGCAAGGACGATGACGGCTTCTCCACCATTCAGGTGCAGGCCACCAACGGCGACAATCACCTGGGCGGCGACGACTGGGATCAGAAGATCATCGACTGGCTCGTCGGCGAAGTCAAGAACAAGTATGGCGTTGACCTGAGCAAGGACAAGATCGCTCTGCAGCGTCTGAAGGAAGCCGCCGAGCAGGCCAAGAAGGAGCTGAGCTCCTCGACCAGCACCAGCATTTCCATGCAGTATCTGGCCATGACCCCTGACGGCACTCCGGTGCATCTGGACGAGACCCTGACCCGCGCCCACTTCGAGGAAATGACCTCCGATCTGCTGGGCCGTTGCCGTACTCCGTTCAACAACGTGCTGGCCGACGCCGGCATTGGTGTGAGCGACATCGACCATGTGGTCCTCGTCGGCGGCTCCACTCGTATGCCGGCCGTCAAGGAGCTGGTCAAGGAGCTCACCGGCGGTAAGGAAGCCAATCAGTCCGTGAACCCGGATGAGGTCGTGGCCGTCGGCGCTGCCGTACAGTCCGGCGTCATCAAGGGCGACCGTAAGGACGTGCTGCTCATCGACGTGACCCCGCTGTCCCTCGGCATCGAAACCAAGGGTGGCATCATGACCAAGCTCATCGATCGCAACACCGCCATCCCGACCAAGCGCTCGGAAGTCTTCTCCACCGCGGAAGACAACCAGCCGTCCGTGCTCATCCAGGTTTATCAGGGCGAACGTGAGTTCGCTCGCGATAACAAGCCGCTGGGCACCTTCGAACTGACCGGTATCGCGCCGGCGCCGCGTGGCGTCCCGCAGATCGAAGTTACCTTCGACATCGACGCCAACGGTATCGTGCACGTGTCCGCCAAGGACAAGGGCACTGGCAAGGAGCAGTCCATGACCATCACCGGCGGCTCCGGCCTGCCGAAGGATGAGATCGATCGCATGGTCAAGGAGGCCGAAGCCCACGAGGCCGAAGACAAGAAGCGCAAGGAGGATGCCGAGACCCGTAACCAGGCCGAATCCTTCGCCTACCAGACCGAGAAGCTCGTCAACGATAACAAGGACAAGCTCTCCGACGACGTGGCCAAGGAAGTCACCGACAAGGTCAACGAGCTCAAGGAAGCCCTGAAGGGTGAGGACATCGAGAAGATCAAGACCGCCCAGAGCGAGCTGATGACCTCCGCCCAGAAGATCGGTCAGGCCCTCTACGCCCAGCAGGGTGCCGCCGACGCCGCGGGTGCGGCCGGAGCGGGCGCTGCCGGTGCCGCAGGTGCCGGTGCCGCTGACGATGACGTTGTTGACGCCGAAGTCGTGGACGATGACGACAAGGACAACAAGTAATCATGTCCGACTTCAACAAGGACGAGTATCTGAACGATCTGCCTGATATGGACAACCTGTCCGGGCAGACCGCTCCCTCCGGCACCGGCCCGGCGGCGGATGACGCCGCTGCCGGTGCCCCCGA
>OGJC01001012.1_pt1 | contig 14044 bp, 10 predicted proteins | sample 1571941 | NCBI WGS metagenome assembly OGJC01 (sample SAMEA2582100, study PRJEB24529) | metagenome | biome: Human gut stool | place: China | collected 2011 | reverse complement strand
CATTCCGTATCGTTGAGGTAGAGGTCATACAGCCTTAGAATGTTTTATTCAATAAAATTTATTTCATCTCTCTTTGCGTTTTACAACTCTAAGGCAACACCGCGCAATGACATGAAAAAACCGCACCATCTGCCAATATAGGCAAACTGCGGCGGAGAATCAGCATATTTTCGTTGCATGGGCAAACTGAATCAAGCCGGCAAGCAACGCCTGTCAGCCAGAATCAGATTTGCCAGTGCAAATAACATATTCAATTTTGCGGTCTGTTTTCGCAGGCCTCGATACCGCGTCTTTCGGTATCGAAACAGGCCTTTCACTACGCCAAAGACGTGTTCCACTTTTGCCCGAACGGATGACTTTTCATGTTCTCTGCGTTTTAACTGAGCCTGCGATCTGGCTGAACCCTTTTTCATCTGCGAGGGACGACGATTGATTTTATAGCGAATGTGCTTGCCTGAATGGTTGGTGATGATGGCATCTTCACGTTTTTCAGCTCCAAGATAGCCGCTGTCACCGTATACGACCGTTTCTTCTCCGGTTAGTAACTTTGAAGTCATGGTAACGTCATGGACATTGGCGGCCGTCACCTTGAGCGTATGGACCAGACCGCTGTCTTTGTCCACGCCAATGTGGGCCTTATATCCAAAGTGCCATTCATTGCCCTTTTTTACTTGATGCGCATCCGGGTCCCGCTGCTTGTCCTGGTTTTTTGTAGAGGATGGAGCTGCAATGATGGTAGAGTCAACGATAGTGCCCTTTTTCAGAAGCAAGCCTTTCTCCCTCAGCAGCTTTATTACCTGTGCAAACAGCTGCTCCTGTAAACCATTGTGTACGAGGATATTTCGAAAGCGCCCCAGTGTATCCCCGTCAGGCACCTGATTGCTGGACTCTACGCCGCAGAATTCTGAGAATGCACGACTGTCCATTGCCTCAGCAACTGTCGCCTCATCAGACAGATTATAAAGGTTTTGCAGCAGATATAACCGCAGCATCAGTTCCAGATCATAGGGCTTATTTCCGCGCTCCCCCTTGTAGTAGCACGGCTTAATCATGGCAATCCATCTGCCCCAGGGAACAATACGCTCTATCTACTCAAGAAACTCTTTTTTCTTTGTCCGCACCTGCGCCAGTTCATCGCTCAGGCCCGACAGACTCATTTGTTTATTCATGTCTTTATTTTACCACGCAGTGACATTTTCTGCACACAGTTTTCTGTGCGGTGTTGCCCTAAATCTTCAAATAACAGAAAAAGGGCGCTTTGAGAGTGTCTCGAGCACAAAACTCAGATTATCTCTCAAAGCGCCCTTTCTTGTAGAATGCGCCCTTATACACAGTAGATTTTACCGCTTTTTCTCTCTTCTAAAATCCCTGCTCATATCAATACTGATTTCCGGGTGAGGCATCCATAGCTTTATTACATCGACGAAACTACATCTTCAATAATACTTGTCCATTTTCTAAACACTTTACACTCTGGCGCAGTCTTGGTGATTAAAGTCGTTATACTACTCATCTACCTGCACGTTGTCTGCTGCCTCATCCGTGACTAAATTAGCGGAATCGGACAGCATAATTTCCTCGTTTTCGCTGGTCGCTGCAACAGAAATATCAGAAACAGCGGACGCAGACGATTCATCTGTAACCTTCAATGAAACCGCTTTAAAAGTAGAGTTTAACGATCGGAAGCCAACTCGTCCTTGTATTTCAGAATCGCTAGTGTATCTAAATTTTTCCTGTCCGTTGTATTTTACAATTATTGTATTTCCACTAACAGTTGTTTCTAAAAAGGAAGCGTTGCCCTGCAATGTATCGCTTATTTGTTCTGTGTAGAGGTTCGTAAACACACCGTTCGCACATTTAAACATTTGCAAAAGTTTCTTTCCGGAATTGTCTTGCGCTACGCGCCATAGATAATAATTCATATCATCGGCAGCACCACAAATCAGTCCTACCGAGGAATCACCATTGAGTTGATTAACATGAATGTTTGTCGACGCCGTATAGTTTTTCCAAAGTGGATGTCCCCAAAGTGTTAAAGCGGTTCCTGCCGGAGATGACTGTGTGAAGACTGCTACTCCGTCCAACTGTTCTGTGCTCCACGCACCGCTGGTTTTTTCCCAACCTTCTGTATCGCTAAATGTTGCTATCTGAGGAAGATATTCCACTGAATCCATTATAATATCAGTAATACAAACATCATCAACATAGAAATCTGTTGCGTAACTGCGGACTCCAGAGCGCCCTCTACTTAATGAAGAATCATTAATCTGCACTTTTAATTCGCCATTAAGATATCCTTTTAATGTAGAACCAGACAATACCAATTTGAGGTTATTGAGTTCAAAAGCGTTAAAAGATGCAGGTTGTTCGTACAATGTTGTAAATTGTCCGTTCACCTTTCGTAAAAGTTGAAGCCTATTTTCTCCCGCAACATTTCCTATTCGCCATAGATAATAGTTGTTTTGATCATTATATCGTCCCAATACTCCTACTGCTTTTCCATTCGCCCAACTTTCCACAGCTAGATTAGCCTGTACAGCATAATCTTCGCCTGACATCTCAAACAGAACAATTGCTTCCGAAGTTGTGTTTGCTTGCATATATACATGATTGTTATCAACGGTTTCGACATTCCATGTTCCATTGACAACGGTACATAGAGCATTGCCATTTTCAAAATTTTCAACAATCGGCAGTTCTGTTGTTATAGGGATATCGGGTACTTCTCCCGCCGCAGCACGAATCAAGGTATTTCTTATATCCCGTAGCGCCTCTGGATCAGAGGTATATTGTGTTCCGGATTTGACAACCTGCTCGCAAAGCGCGTCTGCTGCAGCTGGTTGGGTTCTTTCAAGAATACGCAGCAATTCATATTCTTCCGCACCGTCTCTAAGCGCCGTAAGACGGATGGTTTCTGTTATCGTTCCATTTTCCACATCCGGCCACACAGAATAGCAATCGCCATAAGGATCACGCGGCTGGGCATAGTGCCATGCATTCCAGCCCCAATGCAAATAGCCCTCCACACCATACCGATAGACTAGCCACATCAAGGACCGTCCCATCCAGACAGGCTGATCTATAAAACGATTTAAGTAATTCCCCTTAGGAGCTAAACAAGTATAGAACCATACTTCATCACCTAAATTTTGCCGTGTTTTAAAGTAAGAAAGGTTATTTGCTAAAACGTCAAGTTGGGGTATCCAACAATCCATTTTACCCTCATAATTTTCCAAATATCCCCTTGTCTGAATTGCTTCTTGCGTTTTAAATGAAGGTGCATATTGCGCAACATAGTTGTACAAACTCACCCATGCCGCTGAATTTTGACTGCTATATGGCTCATCAACAATCGTTTGTTCCCAAATATCAAGCCATGTTTTCTGCGTACCCGTAATAGTTTTAGAGTCCAAGTGTTCCTGAAGCGCTGGCAAGAATTGAGAAAACCAGTTAGCAGCCTCATCAGATGCAATATCAACATTCTTACCAATTGCCGTACCATCCTCGTTACAGCCTATAATATATGCTAAATATGGTTTTTCCCAACTGGGTCTATACGCAAGTTGATTCCCCACAAGTCCCTTTATCCAGTTTTCCGAGAGCATAAAGCTGACAAATTGATCAAACTTTTCCCAATTAAAAGTATAGGAGCCATCAGGGTTCAGTACCGTCCCTCCATCATAAAGAAGGTTTACAGTTGGAACAGTTAAATAGTTGTTTCTATTTCTTCTGCAACTATCCGCAAATTTCCCCATGAGATCCCACCACTTATCGCTGTACCTACAATAATCATTGCCAAAGTAGCGTTCAATCTGATCTTCTGCCTTGGGTTTATTATACCAGCCCGCTGTTGCCTGCCAGAAATAGAAGTTGAGTTCCGCATCTTTACCGTCTGGAACTTCCACATCGCAAACTTCAATTGAAATATTTACGACAAAATTTCCTTTTGTCGTCTGCACAGTAGCAGTTCCATTATATGTACCTACTGTTTGCCCTTTGGGCACATAGAAAGTTATCCAAAGCGGTTGTGCTGTATTGGCAGCCACCGCTATGCTTTGATTATTTAACAACCATTCTGGACAATAACCATCTCCCGGACGAATACTTGTTGTAATTCCCGAACTGCTTCGCGGAAGATATTCATAGCCAACCGGATTATAATAAATGTTAGCAGCCGGAATTGCTGCTTCTGATGACACTAAATCTGAAAAGGAAATCGAATTGATTGTAAACTCTTCTGTTCCCTTTAAGACAATCTGTGTGGATTCATACTCATTTTGGGCCATTGTCAAACTGATTTCTTTTACTTCGTTCGGCGCGTCCGAACGAAATACATTCCGATATGAATCTACTATCCATACTTCAATCATATTTTCCTCCGCAAAAGCTCCAGTGGGAAAGGCCACTAAGAGCATCACAAATGTCAATACAAATGAAAGGCTCTTCTTCCACATCATATCGTTCCTCCTGTTTCGATTTCTAATATTACATTCGCTTTCCGCAAGGTAGTTTGGAGTAAAGTAATATCAATTTGAGAGAATGCTTTATCTGATTTTACAGCTACTGCGGCCGCAGTCCCTGCCGCCTCTGCAATCGGCATTGTGTTTACCATAACTCGGACAGCTCCTAAAGCCTCATGCGTGGCAGAAATGCACCTTCCTGCTACAATCAAATTTTCAAGTCCATCACAAATTAGGCTACGATAGGGAATTGTATAGTATTCACCATCTGCGAAATGCGTCAAATCAAAGTCTTCTCCTGCCACTTGGTGGATATCAATCATATTGAAACCAATCGCAATGCGGTCTTCAAATTTTCTCTGAGTCAGCAAATCTTCTTTTGTCAGCATGTAGCAACCTCTGAGCCTTCTTGTTTCTCGCACACCAATCTCAGTTGGCACGTGACTAATATAACATTCTTCAAATCCAGGCACATATGCCTTCAGAAAATCATACATGACATACACTTGCTTACGTGTTGTCAACTCTGCTTGTGTTAAATCCTTTGCATTCACACCACATTTTCCCACGATATTTGTACCATTGACAAACACTTCGCAACATGAAAGGTCGTATGGCCGACCGAAGCGCGGTACTGGGCCTGTCGAGCCGGGGCGCGTAATAGGAATTGTGAATTTTCCGTCAGCTTTTGCTTTCGCAACAAGCTTGACAAAATATGGATCAGGGTCACCATTGCTCTCTTTGTCAACCTCATCTTGAAACTTTTTATAATTCACATTGTTGACAAAAAAGACCAGTGTCATTGGCTGCATATTACTATCGCAAGCCCTGCCTAACTCATATGGAATACCTGCTTTAAAGAAGACATCTCCGTCCCCGCTACAATCAATAAATGTTTTTGCACAAATCATCATCGTTTTTTCTTTTGTATCAACGATGACCCCTTTGATTTTCCTATTTTCTATGACGCTATCAATGAATCTGGCATGCAGCAACAATTCCACACCAGCTTCTTCACACATCAGCATCGCTGTATGCGCAAATGTTTCCGCTGCAAAGCACATATCCTCCGTCTCATTTCTCAGTTCAGCACCGCCGAATTTTTTCATGCGCTGCATGAGTTCATAGGGGATTCCTCCCAATACTCTCAATCCACCTCGTACAATAGGGCCAAACTCAACCATCGCTCCGGTCGTTCCGATGCCACCCAACCAACCAGTATTCTCTATCAACAATGTTTTCATGCCATTTCTTGACGCAGCAATTGACGCGCAAATACCCGCTGAACCACCGCCAATTACTACTACATCATAGAAATCCTTCTCCGGCGCAAATTGTTTTTCATATTTAACCAAATTCATTTTGAAACCCCTTTCATATCATTTTTATCCTTTTACAGCACCAGCTGTAAGGCCCACAATCAACTGTTTTTGAAACAGTACAAAAACAATGAACACAGGAATAAGCGCAGATACCGCCGCCGCCATAATCAGATTGTATTGTGTGGATACCTCTTCTATAAAATTATTTAGAGCGATTGGTATCGTATAACACTCAGACCGTGTTAGGAATACCAGCGCCTCATCATAATTGTTCCAATTCCAAAGGAATGCCAGCACACCAAGTGATGCAAATGCCGGTTTCGTCATCGGAAGCATCACACGCAACCAAATTTTAAATTCCCCCGCTCCATCAACAATTGCTGCTTCTTTAATTTCATTTGGAATCTCCATATAATGCTGTCGCATAAAAAATGTACCGGTAACAGATACCATTCGCGGAATAATAATAGGAAGCAGCGTTCCAATAAAACCAATTTGTTCAAAAATAACGAATTTAGGAATCAACGTTACAGAAGATGGAATCATCATAGTTGCCAAATAGATCAAAAAAAGGATATTTCGCCCCTTGAATTCCATCTTGGCAAAAGCATAACCAGCAAGAGAACTTGTCAGTAAAGTGCTCACAACTGTAATGACGGCTACAACAATGGAGTTTATGTATGCATTTGCAAACTGATAATTTCTTGGTGCCAAATCTCCAATGTTCCAAACTATTTTGTAGTTCCGCAAGTCAAAGGAATTAGGAATCCACTTAATTGGCAATTGCATAACTTCATTTGCTGTTTTAAACGAAGATGAAAGCATCCAAATAAACGGAATAACCATTCCAACAGCAAAAGCAGCCATGAGGACTGTTACAATAATCCTGCTGCTTCTTTGGTGTGTTGCAGTATATACGATTTTATTTTTAATCATATCTTTTCTGCCCTTTCCATTGAATTAATGTGATAACTAAAATAACCGCAAACAGCACCCACGAAATGGCCGATGCGTAACCCATATCATAAAAATTAAAGGCAGTTGTGTAGATGTAATAACTCAAAACATGCGTTGAAGTTCCAGGCCCTCCTTTGGTCATAACCATAATCTGACCAAACACCTGGAATGTACTGATCAAATCCGTAATAATCAAGAAGAATGTTGTAGAACGCAATGACGGAACCGTAACAGAAAAAAACTGTCGTACACTATTTGCCCCATCAATCTGGGCAGCCTCATAGTAATCATGCGGAATTGCTTGAATTCCACCGAAATAAATCAGAATATTATAGCCAACATTAATCCATACCGTAACAATAATCATTGCGGGCAAGGACCAATCATAATCCGCAAGCCACGCCGGAGGATTTTGTATACCGATAAACTTCAGGAATTCATTAATTGGGCCATAGGAGGAATACATCATTGTCCAAACAGCAGAAATTGCAACGATATTTGAAATATATGGCAAAAATACTGCCAGACGGATAAGGCGCTTCCCATAGGTAAATTTATCAATAAGTTCCGCACAAATAATTGATAAAATGATTGTAATCGGTACTACGCTAAACGAAAATATAATTGTATTCCAAAACGAATCCAAAAACCATTGATCCGACCACATTTTAATGAAATTCCCTAATCCTACAAATTCCCAACTTCCGAATCCCTGCGCATAGTTCCAGTGAAAAAAGCTGATAAATCCAGCAAATAGAATTGGAAGCAACATAAAAAAGATTACACAAATAAAATTCGGCGCAATAAATAAGTAAGCTACTAAATTCGTTTTTGTTTTTCGACCCATCCGCAACATAAATCCCTCACTTTGAAAAACAGGCGAAAGCTATTGTCCTTTCGCCTGTTTTATTTCATATTCTATTTCAACAAATCGTCTGCGGCTTTTTGCGCCTGTGCTAAACCATCTACGGCAGTTTCCTTACCCAAATAAATCGATTCAAGATGCTGATTCAGGATCTTGAGAATCTCTGGATGCTTATCGGAAACAGTTTCAACTGCATAATTCGTACGAGGAGCAATTAACACATCACGGGTGCTTTCAGCATCAAATAGAGATTCGTAACCGGAGATATAAGCCGCTAACACCTCGTCAGAATCGATATTAACGTTCAAAGGGACTCGACCACCGCCAACCAGAGGCATCATGCCACCTTGACTGTACCACTTCACAAATTCCCACGCAGCATCGATATTTTCAGATTTCGGGTTGATGCACAGAAAATCGCCACTACCTCCCTGCGCAAAATATTCCTCCTGTTCCGAAACAACTGGATACGGGGCAAACGCCGTCACAAAATCATGCGGATAGTTCTGCAGATCTTTAATATTTCGAACCATCCACGGTCCAATTGTCATCGCCGCTTTTCCGCCGAGGAACATATCTTCCTGGCTGAGTTTCTGCGTTACACTGTCAGCATGGGTAGGTGCTGAGCCGTCCACAAGCATCATTTCCGCAACGGTCTGCACGGCTTTGACATTGTCATCAGCAGAAAATGTTACGCTCTGCAAATCATCGGCATAATAGTAATTGCTTCCCAAAGTCTGCGAAGAGAAAAACTGGAACGGATATGTCATATCCTGCTGGGTGTTAAAGAACATGCCATATACTTTATCGTTTCCTTCGCCATGCGTCAATTGTTTCGCAACCTCTCGAAATTCATCTATCGTCCACTGCGTGGGAACAGCGATTCCCGCCGCATCAAACATATCTTTGTTGATAACGATACCGTACAGGGAATTCACCGTCGGAATGGAATACAACTTGTCATTAATCAAGGAAGACTTATAAATATCGCCAAATTCAGCTTCCATGTCAAAACCATCCCGATCGCAAAGTGCATTCAATTCAAGTGCCATGCCTCCGGCTCTTTTCTGCAGACGGGAAAATCCATGTGTAATGTAAATATCGATGTCACTGCCAGCGAGCAGATTCGTTTCAAGCTTCATATTTCCCTGATCATCATTTACATACCGCTCATAAGAAATTTCAATTCCTTTGTCTTTAAATTCCTCATTAAAATTCTCGCATACCTTGTCGAAGCCAGCTTCCAGCGGAACGCCGCCCCACATTGTCAGATGAATAACCTCACCATTATTTCCTTTTGAATTTCCGGAGCTTTCAGAAGATTCCGCTCCCTGCGATGCAGCCATTGAGCTTGTTGCAGATGATGGTGCACAGCCGACCATCGCTAAAAGCATCAGAAAAACACATACACATGCAATAACCTTTTTCATGTTCATTTTCCTCCATCCATATTTAATTGGGTTCGCTGGTTTAATTTTATAAAACATTTTTGGCATATTCAATTAAAAATTTTGTTATTATTATATTAAAATTTAGGCATATTGCATCATTGTTTATAAAACATATCATTATTTTGGGATTCCATATCATTATTTTTTGTATTCGCGCAGCATCCTATATTCACCCTTGATTTTGATTTCCCCTACGTTTATCATAATAATAAAATAAAGTATTGGAGAGACTGATAATGACGCGCTCCCATACCAAAAAGCTATCTTCAAAGCTCTTTGTCTGCATCGTCATCGGTATTTTGCTACCAATGGGTCTTCTTTGTCTTTCTTTAACGATGGCTTACACTCATCTTCTAAAAAGCGAAGTCCGCAGTAGTACAGAAAAAACGCTTTTATATTGTTGGCAAAATATAGAGAATACCTTTTCTGGCATGTTGACAGTTTCTGCTATCATAAACAATGATAGCGTATTTATGAATTCTCTCAGCGATTCCTCCATTGACTATTACGACAAATATGTCACGTTCAACCATCTTCTGCAAACAATCTATTTACAGAATTTTGGTCTCAATGATTCAACTTGGATTTATCTCCAAGATAAATTTGGCAATACATATTGTAATCGGTCTGATTATTCCATCACCGCAAATCATAAGACTCCTACCTGCTATGAACAGTCCAGTTCTATCTATTGGGATTTTCATGCAATAGATGAAAAACGTCAAAAAGACTACTTTTCTATGTCGCGTGTATTTTATCAAAACAATTTGTCTTCTACACCAATTGCAACATTGACAATTTCTGTATCCACAGATCAATTCCGCCCCCTTTTGAAGCAATATTTAAATCTTGATGTCGACTGTGTTGTCCTATATTTAGACAACGATGATATCATTGCGAGTTATAGTAATAACGATAATCCTATAACCTCTGAAAAATTTCATCTTTGTCGCATGCATCTGCTGGAAGCGAACGAAAGAAGTTCTATCTATGAAATTGACTCTCAAAAATACCTGCTCAATGACTATACCATCCAAAGTCGTTTTGATTTCAACGGATGTGAACTTCATATCTTATCAATTTCTAATTATGAAAATATATTTGGCCGTATTGAATACCAACTGCAACTTATTATTGTAATTGCTTCCGCGGTGTATGCGATTATTCTTTTAGTTGTCTTTATCATTCCCAAAAGACTAGTCGCACCCATCCGACAACTTGATGCTCAAATTCGCGATTTCCAAGTTGGCGACCAACTAACTATATCTAAAGTAAGTGATGATGAAATTGGAAGTTTGAGTCAAAGCTTTTATCGGCTGACTGATTCTATCAATCAACTTTTTCAAAAGTTGAAAGAGGAAAATACAATTAAAGAAAATTATCATTATGAAGCATTACGGGCGCAAATCAATCCGCATTTCCTTTTCAATACGCTTAATTCCATAAAATTTTCCGCGCAAATAATTCGCGCTGATAGTATTGTAGAAAATATTGATGCGCTTTCTAAAATCCTACGTTACAGCATTTCAAAAGACGATGAACTTGTTCCACTTCAATCTGAAATCGATAATGTACAAAGCTACTTACATATTCAAAGTAACCGTTTTGGAAATAGTATTCAATTGGACCTTGATTCTTCTGTAGAGCTTTATTGTGAGAATCTAGTATTCAAATTCATTTTGCAGCCCATCGTGGAAAACTCTATTTTGCATGGGTTCAAAAATTATACCGACCAAGGCATTATAGCAATCACATGTGAAGAGCAAGAGCAATTCTTTTTTATTCATATCCAAGATAACGGCCGTGGCTTCTCCGAAAGCGCACTTAAAGACTGGCAGACTATTAAAATCGATGCAACGGCCAAATTAAATGGGTTAGGGCTGGCTGCTGTACATAAAATCATTCAAGTCACATGTGGTACGCAGTACGGCCTCGAAATCCAAAGCATACCTTATGAAGGTACACAAGTTACACTTTGCCTCCCAAGCAAGCACAAATAGAGATGAGCAAAACAGGAGCGAAAACAGCCAGACAGTGGAAAAAAGTGTAACAAAAATAAAGCCCGTCAGAAAAGCGAGCGGCTAAAAGTGTATAGGAGTACCCGTCAAACGGAACGTCTGAAAGATTTAGACTCGCGGTAAGAATGCGAGCCGAACAAGACTGCGGACAGAGCAACAGTTGAAGATGAGATGTGAGCCAGCGTACTAAGGTTTTCAGCGCTTGTTTCATTGCGACCCCATATAAACGCTCCTGTCCAGATGCCTTGAAGCGGGAAGTAATACTGCTCGCATTCTGACGCCGCGCATAAGTCTTCTTGAAATAGAGGCAACTGCGGTCAATAAATAAGCCGATAGTCATTGGGAATCGTTCCGTATTTCGTACAACCCCTGTGTTTCTCTTCATTGTTCCAATTCTTGTGGTTGCAGGGACAAACAGCGTGTTTGGACTGTCGGAAGGGACAACAAAATTTCTGGCGTGTTCACCCACGGCCATTTATTTTGCCATCCTTGCGCATAGCCCAGCCGACATCGCAGATGGGATTGTCGGCAGAAGACTTTTTTCAGCCTTAGAATGCGTTGGTAGGAATAAAGACCTCCCCTTCATAGACCGATTGCACAATATTGTAGATGGTTTTCACGTCGTATCCCTTATCCGCAAGGAAAGAGCATTCCCGCAAAGGGATTGTCTGGTTAGCTGCGGCCAGGATGTCGATGGTAACGTTGGAGTCCGTAATGTTGACTGACGTAGTCAGTTCGTATAAAGGCAGTCCTGAAATACAATCCACCAGTACATGGTCCTTGTAAGCCCAATAGAAGTCATATCAGTGTTCGCTGTGCTGGTTAGAGGCAGAATGAACTCCCAGAGCGCAGCTCGGGACTCTTTGCGGCGGGGCCTCTTTGGAAAACTTGTTCTTCATAAAGGCTTTTAAATTGTTCTGTGCGGCACTTTGGGATGCGAACAAGGTCACATCCTAAATAATTTCCTGTCGGTGGATCGCGTCCAGCCGCTCCCATTGATGTTGTTCTACGTCAATTTTGCCAAACAGGGCTTCCACTTTCTACAATTGTAGAGTGATTTCCAGTTTTAGTCATGCCTGGAAACCTTTGACATCTCTATGTTTTTCGAATTTTACTCATGGCTAAGGCACAAAAGGGAGGGATATACTTGATACGTGTACTCATTGTCGATGACGAGTACATTGTTCGTCTTGGCATTTCATCTATTCTCGACTGGGAAACACATGGGTTCGTCGTATGTGGTACCGCAACAGACGGTCAAGATGCGTTGACAAAGATTCCCATCCTAAAACCAGACATTATTCTTGCCGATATTCTTATGCAGCCTATGAATGGGTTGGAGCTATTATCGGAGTGTTCTCAAAAATATTCTCAAATCAAGTTTATTATGTTGAGTAACAGCACCGATTTTCACTATGTAAAAAAAGCAATGCAACTTGGTGCATGTGACTATATTTTCAAACTCGAAATCAACAAAGATGATTTGCTAAGGACACTAAAATCTGTCCCCTTATCTAGTAGGCCTACTCCGATAAAAGATGTTCTATATCAAAAGCATGACCTGTTAATGGCACTTCTTACTGGAGAAACCTCGTCTTCGGCACACACATCGTCTCTACTGCAACAACTTGCCATTGATCAATTTGATGGTAAATATCAGCTTCTCCTAATGCAGTTTTTTCCTGTTTCATCTGTTGAAGATGGTCTTTACTCTTTATGTCACGCCGCACAAGCAATCATTGAACAATTTACTGCCACAATACCGAAAAGCTTATGTCTTTGGTGGAAGGAACTTCTTTTTGTTGTTCTTGTGAAGGATACATATGCTACCGCAATAGACGAACCATTCTGCCAAAAAATATATGCGCATACTAAACGTTATATTAATTGCCAAGTTGTCTGTGTGCTATCCAATTACGCATTTGAAATTTCCCAACTGCCCGATGTACTTCACTCTGTCAATGAAACGATCATGCAATTTTTCTACTCGCCCTCGGTTATCTTCTACACAAAACCTTTAGTATTTAAAAATCATTATAGTCACAAGCAGCTACTCTCCGACTCCCAAAAAATGCTCTCGCTTCTTCAAAGTACAAAGCCCGATTGGTTTTCTGCAATCAAAACCATATTTTCTAATATTGCTGCTAATTATTATCTTCCTGATATTTACAAATCCTATATTAGGAATCTTCTGGAACATATATCTTCTTTTTTCATTTCTCAATGTCATTTTCAAGTGCCGCAACAAGTATGCGAAGACATTGATCACAACAAAATTATAATTGCTCAAACTGCTGCCGAAGTTGAGGAATACGCACTTTACTACCTATCGTTGCTGAAAAAACAAACTCAGTCTCTTGAGTATTCTCCTGAAATTTATTCTGCACAAAAATATATAAAAGAAAATCTGCACAAAAAAATCACTCTATCTGAAATCGCACAATATGTAAATGTCAGTGAAAGCTATTTCTCTCATCTTTTTAAAAAGGAAACCAAAATAAACTTTATAGACTATGTCAATAACTGTAAAATTAAAGCCGCCCAAGAAATGCTGCTACATTCTTCCATGAAAGTTAGCGAAATTGCTGCCTCCCTTGGATTTGAAAACCCGAATTATTTCAATATCCTTTTTAAACGATTAACCGGCAACACCCCTGGAAATTATCGTGACAACTCTGCCAGTACAGAAGACATACAGTTTCTCTAATGACTATGAACTTTCCCGATACGTTATTGCTCTCTAAAATATTCGATTCCAAAAACTTTAGGAAAAGTCCCATCAGAAAAATAATTTAGTGAATCAATTCCTTTTCCATTTGTTCGTATTTCGAAATGCAAATGATTCCCCGTACTGTTCCCTGTGCTGCCTACATAACCAATCACTTCGCCTTGCCGCACCTGTTGGCCCTCCGTTACCGCGATGGCTAAACAATGCGCGTACAGTGTTTCCACCCCTTCTCCGTGGTCCAAT
>OGJC01001007.1_pt1 | contig 14217 bp, 15 predicted proteins | sample 1571941 | NCBI WGS metagenome assembly OGJC01 (sample SAMEA2582100, study PRJEB24529) | metagenome | biome: Human gut stool | place: China | collected 2011 | reverse complement strand
AAGTCCCAGCTCAGCAGCTTCCAAAATCGCCTTGCTTGTATTAGTAGCGCCGGCAATGGTATCTATCTTCAAGCTTTGATGCTCAACAATCGCCGCCGGAATGCTTTGAATCGGCACATCAGCAATCCCTGCGGTTTCTATATGCTCAACAACCTCTACCCGAATTACTTTCGCATCCTTAACCTCTACCTCAACCTTAACATCTCCATTATTCCCCTTTGCACTTTCTGTATAGACACCATCACTGATATTGGTATCCGCCGGCTTATTACTGCAGCCAGCAATTGTTGCAATCATACACAAAGCTAAAACACACCTTAATAATTTTTTCATATGATTCCCTCTTCTTTCACCTTCATTTTAGCATTGCGAAATTATTATTTTGTTATATTTTTTTTACACTTGTTCATATTTCTTGACATAAGAAAAAATCACTCTGCCATATTCAGCAGCCATACCGCTGAATATTTTGGAATGATTAATCAATTAATACTATTTAGTTTTCTGTTCGCCCTCTAAAGCAAGACGGCGCAGCATTTTAACCTCATGCGGTTTTAAAATCCGGTATTCACCCTGACTCATATCGCTGACCGTAAGAAAACCGAGTGATTTTCGATGCAGACTGGTAACTGTATGCCCATAAACCTCCATCATCCGTTTAATCTGGCGGTTCCGGCCTTCCTTGATCGTAATATCAAAACGCGTCTTTTGATGATCAAAATCCTTGTTCTTAACTCTCAGCTTAGCTGGCAGCGTCTGAATGCCGTCATCAAGTACAACACCCTTTTCAAGGGCTTTAATCTGTTCAGTTGTCAAAATTCCATCAATGATTACCTCATAAGTTTTAGGAATATGATACTTAGGGTGAATCAGCTGATTCGCAAATTCACCGTCATTCGTTAAAATAAGTACACCGCTTGTATCGTAATCAAGACGGCCGACCGTAAAAATGCGCTCATCACATTTAACCAGTGATACCACTGTTTTGCGGTCAAATTCGTCATCTAATGTGCAGACGGATTTCTTTGGTTTATTCATAACAAAATAAACCTTATTCTCCTTTTGAATCTGCTCACCATCAACTTCAATAATATCTCCGCGTTTTACTTTATATCCTTGTTCAGTAATGGTTTCACCATTCACTGTTACTCTGCCTTCACTAATCATCACTTCTGCTTTTCTTCTTGATGTGATGCCGCTTGCAGCAATTACTTTTTGTAAGCGTTCCATTTAAAATCATCCTCTCTATTCCTTATTTTACCCTAAAAAGCTATGAAAAGAAATAGAACGTTAAAAGAATTGCCATCGTAATACCGGCTAAATCACTGATTAAACCAATTGCCAGTGAATTTTTGATCTTTTTCACGCCGACGCTGGCAAAATAAAGTGTAATAACATATAATGTCGTATCGGTTGAGCCTTGAATGATACTTGCCATCTGACCGGCAAAGGAATCGACACCCAAGGTTTTAAAAATATCGATCATCACCGCCAGCGATGCATTGCCGCTGATGGGTCTGAACAGCATCATCGGAAAGATTTCCTTTGGTATGACACCGGCAAAAGAAGTAAACAGATTGGCAACGGCATCTAAAAGACCGCTTTCCTTCATCATCGCAATCGAGAACATCATCCCCAGCATTGCCGGAAAGACATCATTAAATAAGCCGAAGCCATCCTGTACGCCATGAACAAAATGACTGTATGCGTCTACTTTCTTAATAATGGCAACAATCAGAATAATGCCCAAAAAAGCCGGCAGAATGATGTTTGTGCTAAGCACGGTTCCACCACCTGTCTACAACTAAACCGACAAAAGAAGCGAAGAGCGTCGATACGACGGCAAAGGGAATAAAAGTAGTAGGATCTAAAGATCCATAGGCCGCCCGCAGCGCGATGATCGTGGTTGGAAAGATCGTTACGCCGCCGGTATTAAGCACCAGAAAAGTAACCATAGACCGGCTGGCGGTTTCCTTATCCGGATTATGCTTCTGCATTCCCTTGATTGCCTTTAAGCCCACAGGTGTTGCCGCTGAGCCAAGGCCAAACATATTGATTACAATATTGCTGGCAACATAACCGAGAGTTTCTGTATCATCCTTGATATCAGGCAGGATAAAACGCAGAAATGGCCGCAGACAGCGTTCCAGAAAAGCCAGACAGCCGCCAGCCTGAGCAATTTCTAAAATACCGTTGAAAAAGCAAGTGATTGCTAATAATGGCAGTACAAAATTTAATGTTTCTTCACCAACGGTAACCATTGACTGTGACAAAGCATCAACTTTGCCGGTAGCTATACCATAGACCAATGAACATAAAATCATCACATTCCAGAGCTTGTTCATGAAAACACCTTCCTTAACAAAGATTGTTTGATGATTGGATAACTTTGTGTCTTGCTTACTTGGCCGCTGCTGACCATAACCGTAACCGTATTCTTATCGATACTGGTTACAATTTTAAAAGGCTGCTGCTCACTTTTGGCAGCAAGAAAGACAAACGGCTCAGCAACACTGAATTCAATTCCCTGCGTTTTATACAGTCCCTGATCAAGAATTACATATTCCTGATATTGTTCAAAAAACGCCTCATGTTTGGCTTTATGCAGTTCAAAATATTCACTTTCACGAAAACTGACAACAATACTTTCGCTGTCCCCTGCCTGAGCACTGGTCACTAAGGTTTTGCCGGAGTTCATCGTATATCCGGTTTTGCCGCCGTTACACGCGTCATATTCCGCAAGCAGACGATTTTTATTCTTCCAGACGCCTAGCTCACCATGATAATTCTGCGTGCCGGCAATCTTTCTGAATACATCGTTGGCCATCGCCGCTTTCATGCATAAAGCCATATCATAGCAGGTTGAAAGATTGCCGCCGTCTTCTTCATCTAAACCGCTGGGATTGCGGAACACACTGTCTTTCATGCCTAATTCAGCGGCTTTCTCATTCATCATGTCAACAAAGGTTGCCACATTGCCGCCGACATGCTCAGCCAGCGCGTAAGCCGCGTCATTGCCGCTTCTAAGCATCAAGCCATGCAGCAATGTAATCAAGGTCACCTGCTGCCCTTCCTTTAAATAAATAGAGCTGCCGACCTGATGAGAGGCATCATAGCTGATGGTAACGATCTCATTGAGCTCACTGTGTTCCAAAACCACCAGCGCGGTCATGATTTTGCTGATGGATGCTACACTTTGTACATCATGGCTATCCTTTTCTTCAATCACACTGCCATCTGAACTAATCACTACATAACTGGCCCGAATAGGCATCGGCGCCAGTAAATTCAACGCTAATAGCAACAGCAGACATTTTTTCATAAGCTTCACCCTTATCATTGTATGCAGCAGCAACACATTTCAGACAAAAAAAATCAGCCGAAGCTGATTATTCAAAAACGGAAAGATCAATTTGTTCCAAAAGCTTTTCATTATAAGCTTTCAGCAATGTCAGCTGTTCTTTAAACAGCTCTTTAGCACACGCGCTGCCGCCCATGCCCTCATCAAGCATTCGATTCACATTCGCTAAGCGCCAGACAATCCTTTCCCGCAATGCCGGCATTGATTTGAACGAACTCATTTCATACAAGAACGTCTCTGCAATCCGATAAGCACCCAGCCGGTCAATGTTGTCACAGTCACTCAAGGCATCCGCCTCATGGATATGCGGATAATCGCCCGGACATTGATCATCAACATGCATGGCAATACAATACAGAATATCATGCTGCTGCTTTTCACTTAAGGCTAAAGTTTTCAAAAAAGGCTGAACCAGCGCGGCGGATACCCGGCCATGGTCAATCTCTTTTTCAGCATCAAATTTACCATAATCATGCAGCAGACATGCCAAAGGCAGCACTTCATCATCATAAGCTTCAGCCGCGCACAGCTTTAAACCGAGCTGGTATACTCTCAGTGAATGCTCATACCGATAATTTAAATCAAGAATATCAAGCTGTTCAAAGGAATATAAATGTGTTTTTAAAAAGTCATGCGCTTTCCTTAAATTATCCTTATTCATTGAATAACTCCTCATCCATATTCTGTTCAATAACCGGCAGATCCGGCAATTCATTCAAACTCTTTAATTTAAAAGCATCCATGAATTCTTCAGTAACCTCATAAAGAAAAGGTCTGCCCGGTGCATCGGTACGCCCACACTCTTTAATGAGTGAGCGAGCCAACAGCTTACGAATCATCATATCACAGCTGACGCCTCTGATTTCTTCAATCTCAACTCGCGTGATCGGCTGCTTATAAGCTATGATTGCCAAGGTTTCCATCGCTGCCTGAGATAAGGTTCCCATCTTAGTTGAAGAAAACAATTTCTCCGCATAAGGATGAATCTTTTCCTTAGAGATAAATTTATAACAGCCGCCAAAGCATACAAGCTCAATGCCATGCTGATCCTCAAGATAATCTTTCATCATTTCATCAAGCAGAAGCTGTGCCTCATTTTCACTGCATTCACAGCTTTCCTTCAGCTGTTCAATCGTCAATCCCTCATCGCCGCTTAAAAAGAGCAGTCCCTCGATGACCGGCTTTAATTCCATCTTATTCATCTCCTTTAATGATCCAGATCGTATCATCGTCATCAACAGCATAGTTGATCTCCCCATGCTTAATCAGATCCAATACTGACAAGAACGTTACAATCACCATATGCAGATCTGTACAATCCTCACATAATGTTTCAAAATTCATTTTACCGCTCCAAAACCGCAGACGATCCTGAATCTGTACGACACGCTCATCCAGTGATAATTCCTTAATCGTCATCCTTGTCTGCTGAGGCCGCTGCAAAAATGAACGGCGGATGATTTTATTCATCGCCTTTACCAAATCATAAGGATTCCCCTGAAGCTCTTCTTCTCTAACTAAAGTGATCCATTGATTCGTCTCTTCACTCGGCGGTTTTGTATAAGACATCTGCCGCTGATTATAATAATCCTCAAATGTCTGACAGACCTCTTTATAGCGCTGATATTCAAGCAGCCGCGCTACCAGCTTATCACGCTGATCTTCTTCAAACTCCTCTTCAATCAATACCTTTTCACGAGGCAGCAGCTTTTTGCTTTTATATTCTATCAAGCCTGCCAGCTCGGATAAATACTCACTGGCTATCTCAAGATGGTAGGCTTCCATCGCATTCAGATAAGTCAGATATTGTTCCGTTAATATATCCATATCCAAATCAAAAAGATCCAATTTATTTTCCTTGATCAGATGCAGCATCAAATCAAGAGGTCCCTCAAAGGAATGGGTCGTCACTTCAAATGCCATGGAATCACCTCTAGGGGTAATTATAACAAAAATCACTTCTGAAATAAAGAAGTTCCAATTAAAACTCACCCCTTTAATCAGACAAGATCTGCATCAATTAATGAATACGATCGATTACTCTCTTTTTAAATACTGCTAAATCTAAAGTTCAAAAACACTCGTTTTTTACTTATATCAGCTGTCAGACAAGAAAAGGAACTGCCAAACAAAGCAGTTCCTTAAAAAACAAATATGAATCTTCTATATTTAAAACATTAATTATTTGGCCTGTGCAGCATTCTGACCTGCTGCTTTCCCATAATAGACAACAATGGATAAGCAATCACCGCTTTGATGAGCAGCGCCTTCAAAACCGCTTGTAACATCACCGGCTGCATACAAACCCGGTATCCAGCTGCCATCTTCTTTTAATACATGTGTCTCATTATCGATGACTAAGCCGCCATAGGTCAAATGATAAGCCATTTCCATTTTAGCAATTAAGTAAGGTCCTTCGTTTACTTCTCCATTAAAATCTTCTCTGCCAAATTCTTCATCTTTCCCATTTTGAACTGCTTGATTGAATTGTGTCACTGTCTCAATAAATACATCGCGATCCAATCCTGCTGCTTGTGCTACTTCTTCTAATGAATCACCAAAAAAGAGAAATCCGTTATCCTTCTTTGCTTCCAAGAAATCCTCATCAGCAGCATTGATTGCCTCAATCATCTTACTATCGCCCACACAATAAGCTAGTCCGTTTGGTTGATTGTTTATCAAAGCACTCAGTGTTCCTTTTGATTCATCACCAAAACGTTTTGCTTCTTGATTAACAACCAGCTGCTGTTTACCTGTGATTATCCCTGATTGAGAGAGTGTGCAGCCGCCCTGATACCCTTTTAATACCGTCATCATAAATTGCATATCACGCAATTCAGCACCTAAACGCTGTGCCATAACAATACCATCACCTTGATTTGATGCAAAATTATTGCTCGCGTTATTAGCCGTCAATCCTGTACCGATTCTTTGATATTCAGCACACATTTCTGTATTTCCTGAAAAAGATCCAGTTGCTAAAACAACACCCTTTTCTGCACGATATTCAACTTCATTTCCTTCTTTATTCAAAGCAATGACACCAACAACTTTGCCATCCTCTTCAATTAATTCAATAGCACGTGTTTCTAAAATGATTTCCACTTCAGCTTTATTAGCAAGATTTTTCAATGCATTGGCAAGTCCGACACCACCATCTACCGGATTATTCGCATGCACATTATAAAACGTATCTTTAATTTCCATACCGCCGCTTTGCAGCCATGTGAAAATTTCCCAATTGTTTTCCAGTGCTTCTTTCACTAATTCATAATCTTGACTTACTTCATTACCATCTAAATCCATTCCTTTACCTTTAATATAGTGATCGACAATCATCCTCTCAACACTATCAAAACGTCCTTTTTGATCTGATGCCAAATATTGTGTAACTTGTTGTTTCAATATCGTCAATGAAGGAGCCCATTCGTTAAAATCTTCTTCTTGATAATCTAAATATTTATATAAGTCCTCATCATTTCTTTCAGCAGCCGCATTCATTTCTTCATTAAGCATTGCCATGTGACCGCCGGAAGTCATTGCCGCACCACCAGTAAAACCAGCTGCCTCTATAATAATGACACTCGCACCGCTTTCAGCTGCACCTGCAGCAGCTGCCAAGCCTGCACCGCCGCCGCCAACAACAATCACATCGGCGCTGGTTTTTGCCACTGGTTCGTCAAGGATTTCGGTTGTTTGTTCGGCTGAACTACAGCCTGCCAGTGCTAAGCATAAAATACTTGTCAGTATTAAATTAAAAAATCGTTTCATCTTGTCCCTCCTGCATAAGAACATCCAGTTCTTTGTTCTTACACTTTATCAAGCTATGATTTTACTGACAAGGTCTTAATGATAACTGGGCAGTTTCAAGCTTTAGTTAGTCATTGCTTGGACTTGGAATCATCCATGTAACTACAAAACGTTGATCCTCTTCTTTTAAAGTTAATGTACCTTGATGCTTTTTCAATACAGCTTGTACATTTTTTAATCCATAACCATGATTCGCAGCATCTTTCTTACTCGTTTGTAATTGATTCTCGTTTATAATTGGGTGATCATGAATTGTATTTTGGATACGCACAACCAAACACCCATTTACCCAACCGCCAGCAATCTCAATAAAACGTTGATTAATTTCACACTTCTCTGCCGCTTCAATTGCATTATCCAAGCAATTGACAAAAAGTGTGCATATTTCCATTGATGAAAGAAAATCCGAATTATCAAATCGAATACCCATTTTAAATATAATCTTTTTTTCATCACAGCATTTACTTTTCTGATTCAAAATCACATTTAAAATCGGATTACCAGTGTCTGGTATCATCATGGTCATTTCCGCAGACTCTTTTAACTGATTGACATACTCATGCACTTGTTCAATTTCTGACAGTTGATTTAAAACAGACAAATGATTTTTCATATCATGATGCAGTGCCTTAAGCTGTTCATCTTTTTCTCTTTCAATTAAAAACAATTGATATTGTAAATAAAGCTGATTCTCAGCACGTTTAGATTCTGCTTGTAATAGGACTGACTTAAAGTAACTCTCAGTAGATGCAAGAACAGCCAAGGTTGATATAGCAAAAAAAACAGCCAATAAAAAGAAAAGAAAGCTTTGCGATTGAGACAAAGCAACCGTATTCAACAATAAGCTATACATCACTAGATTGGCTAGAAAACAACTTAATGCAGGAAGAATACTAATCAGTAACTCTGGTATTGGAATCGTTCTGTCCTCTTCAATGCGAATGATTTTCTGCTTGTAGAAAACAACAGAGAGAATCCGTGCAATGCCGGATATCAATACAAGTAAATTACGGTTTTGTATTCCTAAAAGCCAAAACAAGAGTTGAAAACAACTATACCAAGTTCCCATTAAAGCTGTACAAAATACACTTAGAAACAAAGCATAGTTCAGATTAATTTTAAGAAATAATAAAGCCCAGCAAAAGTAAAATAAAATAAATTTACCATAGCGAAAAACAGGCTCCAGCAATGAATTATTTGAAGTGGGATAATAAAACACTAAATAAACGCAAAATAATATAATAAAACAGATATTTCTTTTATATTTTATTGGCAATGAACGTGTCAAATATACAAAACTAAATGAAAATACAAAAGCCTGAAATAACCAAACCCACCCATCAATCATAGGAAATTACCTCCTAAAAAATCAGTGTATACTTGTTTAAATTGCTTCTTTCTATTTTTACTGAGAGCTATTACCGTACCATTGTTTAAAACGATATCATTTAATTGAACTTTTTTCACTGCTTTTAAGGCAACTAAAAAAGCATTATGACATCTAAAAAAACCTTCTTCCCGCAGAACCGTTTCTATTTTTTCCATTGTTGAATAGCATTCGATTATTTCATCTTCAGTGTGAATCATAACATGTCCTTTTTCAGTTTCAACATAATAAATCGTATCAATACGGACACGTATGGTTTCAAAACGAGTTTTAACTGCAAGGTAAGCATTTTGTTGATGCCAAATCTGGTCTAATGCTTTTGTCACTGTTTGATTAAATTCAGCTTGATTTATTGGCTTAATCAAATAACGAAAAGCCTGTACTTCATAACCCTGCAATGCATATTGAATATAATTAGTCACAAATAAAATCATTACTTGCGTATTTACTTGCCGTATCTGTCTAGCTAATTCTATTCCGTTTATTTCCGGCATTTCTACATCCAGAAAAATCATATCTATGTTTTTAATATCATGTTTTAATAGTTCTATACCATTTTGAAACAATATTACATTAAGCTGCATATTTTTTTCTTTCGCATAGCAATGTAAATAGTCTTTTAAAGCTGCTAATACTTTAACATCATCATCACAAATTGCGATTCTTATCATCACTGACCCCTGCCTTCTATTTTATATTTTAACATAGAACAAGGTATCATTCGTATTCAATGTAAATTAAAAGCCGCATCAAATTATTTTAAACTTTACTTACACTCACAGTATGGATTGTGATGATGGATTCATTTGTGAGCTTAAATCAATTGCATATACAACAGCGGATAGGGATTCCCCTGCTCATCACACTCGCTGCGCTTATAAGTTTGAAATCCCATGTGTTCATAGAAACCGACAGCCTGAGGGTTTTGTTCATTCACTGTCAATTCATTTACAACATAGTGATCAATGCCAAACTGAAGCAGCCTTTTGCCGATGCCTTTGCCGCGCTCTTCATTTAAAATAAACAGCATTTCAAGCCGCTTTTCTGCAATCCCCATAAAAGCGATGGGAGTATTACAATCATTCATCATCACGACGAGATGCGGCACGGACAGCAGCGCCTGAGGAACATATTCTTTAATTTTTGATATTTCAGCTGCTGATAAAAATAAGTGTGTTGCTGTCACTGAGTTTTCCCAAACAGCCATAAGCTGTTCAATTAATAAGTCACTGCGATCCATAATTTCTACGATTTTCATTTTGTCACCTTTTTCATTATTCATAGCCGCTTCTTTAGCTAATCGGGTATAGTTAGATACAAAATTGGTTTTTGCCAAAGTATACCCATCACGGTCAAATTCATACAGCTTCCATAATTTCAGCTTTAATTGCTCATACTCTTTCGCAATCTCAAAATGTTTATTCAGATAATCACGAAAATATATTTCATCATGATCATTGTTAAGTCTTAAATGAATATGAAAGACTCTTTCCGCAAAGCCATGCTCTGTATACCCTTTATTTAATGAAATGCGATTTTCTGTCTCCGACATACAAATATAGCCATTCTTTATCAGCAATGTTTTAATCTGTTTCAGGTCAGACGGTTCAGCCGCTTCAATCAAGATATCGATGATCGGCTTAGCCCATATCCCTTTAATTGCCGTAGAGCCGATATGATTGATTCTTAAGGACAAATCAGGTAAAAGCATGCACAAAAACTGCCTTTCCTCTTCATACCATGTCTGCCAGCATGGCTGATAAGCGCTCAGTGAGATTGGAAATAAGTGCCACAATTCTTCTAGGTTCATATCGGATAGTTGTTTAGTCATAAATACCTCCGTCTAATCATAAGTATTTCCATTATATCCGATGAAAAGGAAAAAAGCGAAATTATTCAATCATTTCGCTTTCATCTGATCATTTTGTTTTTTAGTTGAGTGGATCAATGAGCCAAACAGCAGACGGCGCATCTCCTTGAAGGAAAAAGGAATCAAGGGATAAAGATAAGGATACTTAATTGTATCCGTCGATAACAGCAATAGAAAATGTGCGATAATACCGATACAGAAACCGGGTATCTTAAAGAACAATGTCATTAAATTCAAACAGATACGTGAAAATTTATTTGCCAGTGAGATTTCATAACCGGGGGTTAGAAAGTTACCGAGGTTGCTGATGGCAATCATAATCAGTATTTCTTTGGTATATGCTCCGAATTCAATCCCAAAATCACCAAGCACAAAGACGACAAGAAAGCCCATGATGCCGGAAAGCATATTGGGAGCATGAATCAGTGACTGGCGAATCCATTCAACGACCAGCTCAGCAAATAGTATCTGGAAGCCAAATTCAAACGGATGAACGCCCTGTACCGGCAGATTCAGCATCGTTGGATTCTCGCTGACCCGCAGGGCAATCCACAAGGGCATCAGGTAGATTGATAAGAAGATGCCGATATAGCGTGACAGCCGGGTACAGAATGCCAGCAGCGGTGTCTGGGTGTATTCCTCTGCCTGCTGGATCTGTTCAAAGAAAGTGGTTGGCAGCAGAATAGCGGAAGGTATCGTATCTACCAATACGACTAAGCTTCCCTGCAGCAGATGCAAGGCGCATAGATCAGGGCGTTCAGTATAACGGACATGAGGATAAGGATTCAATGTTTTGCCATAAAGCGCTTCTACCAGATTGCGGTCATTGTAGATTTCAACCTGACTGTTTGCCTGCAGGCGATGCTTAAAATCATCAAGCACATCCTGATCAACGATCCCGCGCATATAGACAAGGGCTAAATCTGTTTTAGTCAGCTTGCCTTCCTTATCCAGCTCCACCACCAGCCGTTCATCGCGGATACGGCGGCGGATCAAGCCAACATTCTGAATGATATTCTCTACAAAGGCATCATTTGAACCGCGGATGCTTTTTTCATTTTCCGGCGCATGCACTGAACGGGTCGGATAACCGCGGGTTTCAACGCTGTAATAAGCCGGATCATGATCGAGAAGCACGACGCATTGGCCGCTTAAGATCTGAGTAATTGCTGCCTGTTCATCCAAAAGAGCACTGACGGAGCCATTAAAAAAGGTTAAAGGGTCCTCCTTAGGACTTTGTGTAAAGCCTTGAATCAATGCATTAACAGCGCTTTGAGCGGACAGACTGGATAAAAAAATCATACTGATTGTACGGCCGTGCAGCTCATAGGTGGTAAAGGATACATCAAAGGACGCGGAAAGCTTTTGTCTGATGGATGCCAGACGTACTTCTTTCATGATTTAGGTTTGAAGAGGACTGCGACAATAAAAGCCATGAAGATTGCGAAGGCAATACCGGCGCTGCATTTATCAAATACACCGGTAATCAGTCCCAGCCAGCCATCCTCCATCGCACCGGCAAAGGAACCATGAGCCAAAGAATGACCAAAGCTGGTAATCGGCAGTGAGGCTCCGACACTTGCCCAATCAACAAGCTTATCATAAATATTAAAGCTTTCCAAAAACGCTCCCAGCACAACAAATAATGAGGTTATGTGACCGGGTGTCAGCTTGGTATTATCATAGATCAGCTGACCGGCAAGACAGAGTGTGCCGCACGTTAAAAACGCATAGATGTAAACCATTAAGCATCCTTCCTTTCAAAACAGATCGCATGAGCGACACAAGGAATCGCTTCCTTCTGCGCTAAGATTACCGGTGTCAGCAAAGCGCCGGTCGCAATCAATAGAATACGCTTCATCTGCTTACTCTGCAGCAGATCAAACAGCTTACTAACCGTTACAACCATTGAACAGGCACAGCCTGAGCCGCCGCAGAAAATCGGCTGATTATTGACATCATAGATCATTAAGCCGCAGTCATTCAGCTTATTATCAAGCTGAAAACGCTGTTTCAGACACAAGTCGCTCAGCATCGCATAACCAAGCTTCGATAAGTCACCGGTTACAACAAGATCATAATCGTCAAAAGTACGATTCATATCCTTAAAATGAGTCATCAGCGTATCATAGGCAGCGGGCACCATGGCACGGCCCATATCATTGGCATCGCTGAAATTCCAATCAATCACCTGACCAATCGTAAAGGCAGTCACCGCGATCGCTGCTGGCTTGCTGCCTAACACCACTGCTCCGGCACCGGTAACCGTCGAAGTTGTCGTTTCCTTTTTCTGTGTGCCATATTCATTGGGATAACGAAACTGCCGTTCCGCCGTTGCTGTATGTGATGAAGTAAATGCCAGCACATGCTTCATTTGTAAATGCTCAACAGCAATTGCCGCGTGTCCCATCGCTAAAGCTGAGGTGGAACAAGCCCCGTATAAGCTGACAAAAGGAACCTTGAGATCCTTTGCAAAATAATTGGAAGACGCGCATTGATTGATTAAATCACCGCCGTATGCCAATGCAATGTCATGGGTTGTCAGTTTACCCTTTTTTAAAGTATCGCTGACAGCTTCTTTAATCAGACGCCGTTCAGCTTTTTCAAAGGTTGATTCCTCACAATAGTTATCACTAAAAGCATTAGTGAAATATTCGCCCAATGGACCTGCCTTCTCCAGCGGGCCTACCGCGCAGCCGCTGCTTTGCCCATAAACATTTTTAAATTGCCGCGTTGTCATAATAAGCTCACCCCATAGCGGATCGCGCTGAATACAATGGCTGCCACAATGCCATAAGTCAGCACCGAGCCGGCAAGCTTAAACATATTCGAACCGATGCCCATGATCAAACCTTCACTCTTACTCTCCAATGCCTCAGAAGCCAATGAATTGGCAAACCCGCTGATTGGAATAAATAACCCCGCGCCTACCCATTGCGCCAGGTTGTCATAAATACCTAAGCCAGTACATAAAGCAGTAATCAAGATGACGGCTAACACAACCACTGTTACAGATTCATCAGCCTTCATCTGAAATTGTTCAACTAAAAAATTTGCCGCAAACTGACCGATAACGGCAAGCAAGCCGCCAAACACAAATGCCAGCAGCGCATTGCGAAGCTTATGCCGCTTTGGCTCATGACGTTCAGCAACCTTTTTTAAATGGATTTCGTTCATAAAAAAACCTCCTTGTCCATAGTATGTGCAGACAAGGAGATGCTTAAACACTTAATCACTGACAAAACGTTCTTTCAGCTGCTTCAAAATTTTCTTCTCCAAACGGGAGACCTGTACCTGAGATATATTCAGCTTTCTGGCAATTTCATCCTGCTTCAGACCGCATTCATAACGATAATGAATCAACAGCTGATCCCGGGCATCCAAAGCCTTAATTTCCTTCTGCATCGCGCAGCGCAGTGTGATATCACTCACCTCACGATCCGATATCTTATCCTCAAGATACAATGAATTGCCATCTTTCTCATAGATTGGCTCATCTAAGGAATAGATAAACTGATTCGCGTCAAAAGCCAGCAATACATCACTGACATCATAACCGCTGGCAGCAGCAATCTCACTATACGTCGGTTCCCGGTTCAGTTTCTGAAACAATTCATCCTTGACCTTCACCATGACCAGAAAGCCTTCTTTCAGTGAGCGTGAGATGCGCATGGAACCGTCATCTCTAAAAAAACGTTTGATTTCACCAAAGATGATCGGCACCGCATAAGTAGAAAACTGAACATTCATTGAGAGATCAAAATTATTCAGCGCCTTCATCAATCCCAC
>OGJC01001003.1_pt1 | contig 14341 bp, 10 predicted proteins | sample 1571941 | NCBI WGS metagenome assembly OGJC01 (sample SAMEA2582100, study PRJEB24529) | metagenome | biome: Human gut stool | place: China | collected 2011 | reverse complement strand
TACAGTTCCTGTGGGCCGGATAAGACGTTCACGCCGCATCCGGCAACTGCGCCATAATGCCTGATGCGACGCTAAACGCGTCTTTTCAGGCGCACAAACGACGTTATCTGTTTTGGTGGTCGCACTCCACTAACACCAGCAATAACTGGCTTAGTGCCGCGTAAAAACCAAAGCTGTCATACTGACGACAACGCTCAGCAAACTCGGGTAACCATTCCCGCAGAGCCGTCAGTGTTTTTTGCCGCAAACCGTCGATTCTTCGCGCAGGAACGGTCCCCTCTCCCAGCGAAAAATGCAGATGGCTGAGCAATTCGAGATAGATCGCCAGATGATCTGCCGGTTCGTTGAAATTGCCGCTGGTTTCCATCCCTGCCTCAACTAACAAGCGTTTAATCTCTTGCTCGTCCTGTTTGTAGGCCGATGCATACGGCAGCGCCGCTTGTTTGTCGGTCATCAGAAACAGGCCGCAAAAGTCCGCGGCCAGTTCCAGACGGGCATCGTCACGTACTGTCAGCGTGGCAATACGGTTTTCCAGCTCATTCACCGCCGCAGTGAGCGGCGGTTCGCTTTTCAGCAACGAAAACCATTCAGCCATCTGCGCACTGGCGATTTGCGTCAGTTGTTCATCGTCCAGCTCACGGGAGAACAACTGCGCTAGCCAGGCGTAAACACAGGCAATCTGTTGTGCTGTCAGCGTGGTCATGATTTCACCTGCGACGCGGGAACATATTCGCACTGCGCCACCATCTCCACGGGGCCGTTAAACGCCGTCACCTGCTCCACTGTTCCGTTGTACTTCTCAATTTCCACCAGCGTAGTGTGCGCACTGGTCGCCTGCGCCAGCTGCGATGTACCGATGTCGATGGTCAACACGTTGGGGTTACCGTATTTGCACAGCGCCCCTGGCTCGCCGCCTTTGTCCGGATCGTACCATGCCCCTTCGTGAATTCGTGCCACGCCGGGTGCATAGCGGTCAGAAACCACTGCCCCTGCCAACACCTGACCGCGAGCGTTAAAGACGCGTACCACATCACCGTTACGAATACCGCGCGCGCTGGCATCCTGCGGGTTAATGAATACTGGCTCTTTACCCGCTACCGTATATTGCTGACGCAGCGTTTCCGACTCACATAACTGCGAGTGAAGTCGGAAATCCGGATGCACAGATTGCAGATGCAACGGATACTTTTGCGAGCCAGGCCCACCGTGGGAGCGTTCGATTTTCTCAAACCACATCGGATGCCCCTGACAATCGTCGTAGTTCATATCGGCGATAGTTTTCGAGTAGATCTCAATCAGGCCACTCGGCGTGCCCAGCGGTTCGAGATCCGGATCTTCGCGGAATGCCTGGTGGCGAACAAACATCTGCGGATGGTCAAACTCGACGTACTCTTTGTTATTCCAGAAGTCATCAAACGCTGGCAGATGAACGCCGCGTCCTTTGCCTTGCTGTACACCTTCCTGCCAGATGCGTTTCAGCCAGCCCATTTCGTCCAGCCCTTCGGTAAAGGCTTCTTCGCGATTAAAGCGACGGCACAGCTCGCGGAAAATATCGAAGTCGTTGCGCGCCTCGAACTGCGGCGGCACCACCTGTTTCATGGCGATAATGCCACGGTTGGAGTGATTGCCGTACTGGTCGAGATCGTTACGCTCAAACTGCGTGGTCGCAGGCAGTACGATATCGGCAAAGCGGCAGGTTGAGGTCCACTGGTTATCTATGGCGATAACCGTTTCCAGCTTGCGCAAGCCTTCAATAATGCGGTTGATCTGCTGATGGCGATGGAATGGGTTAGTTCCGGCAAAAATACACATTTTCAGCGGCGGCAGTTTTACCGATTTACCGTTCCAGTTGATCACTTTCCCCGGTTCGAGGATCGCATCGATAAAACGGGCAATCGGAATAGTGCTGCTGTAGCCTTTGTAGTCACTGTTGTCGTGAACAGGCGGAATCGACGTAGAGCCGGAGAAACCACTCAGAATAACGCCTTTACGCCCCGGCGTGCCTGCGCCGTTATAGTGCCAGCCAAAACCAAAGCCACCACCTGGCAGGCCAATTTGCCCCAGCATCGCCGCCAGAACCACAATCATCCACGCCCACTGTTCACCGTGCTGCATACGCTGCACGCACCAGCCAGCAATAATTTGCGTTCTGTTCGCCGCCATCTGCCGCGCCAGCCCACGAATGGTTTCGGCATCAATGTCGGTCAGTTTTTCAGCCCATGCGGCATCTTTCGGCTGACCGTCTTTCTCACCCAGCAGGTACGGCAGGAACTGCTCAAAACCCACACAGTAGTTAGCGAGGAAGTTTTTGTCGTACAGGTTTTCACTGTACAGCGTATGTGCCAGCGCCAGTTGCAGCGGCACGTCAGTTTGCGGGTTAACCGCAATGTGCTTCACATGCTCGCGCCCCAGATACTCATGGGTGGATGTAACAACCGGATCGATGCTGATGACCTCAATTTCACCGGCGGCGACTTTCGCTTTCAACTGCTCGTAATATTCATAAACATCGTGATCCGGGCACCACCAGTTCGCTTGCTGGTTTTTCAGCAAATCAGAGCCCCACAGCACAATGGTTTTGCTGTTCTGCAATACCAGCGGCCAGGAGGTTTGCTGTTCATACACTTCCATTGAGCCAACCACGCGCGGCAGGATCACCTGCGCAGCACCGGTAGAGTAATCTCCGCCCGTACCAACGCTATTACCATGCAAGGCAATAGCTTTCGCCAGCATCCCCGAAGCGTTATGGAACATCCCCGTCGATTGCCAACCACTGGCGGTCAGCAAGGCACTCGGCCCGTGAGTTTTCTGCACGCGTTCCAGTTCTTCATAGAACATGTCGAGGGCTTCATCCCAGCTCACGCGCACAAAACGGTTATCACCGCGCTGGGAGGTATCGCTGAGATGGCGCTTACGCAGCCAGTCCACGCGTACCATCGGATAACGAATACGCGCCGCGTTGTGTACGTGATCCGGCAATCCGGCAATCATTTTCGACGGATATTTATCCAGTTCGAACGGTTTTGCCGCCACAAAGCGACCATCCTTCACCGTCGCGCGGATAGCCCCCCAGTGCGACCCGGTAAGAATGCCCTCTTTCGAGATGACAGCGTCAGTCGCCGCTTGCGCCGCAGTCGCACGTCGCGGCGTTAACAATGACGGCCCCAGCATCCCGGCGACGGTTAAGCCGCCGAGTTGTGCCAGAAAACGCCGACGTGATGCCTGAAAGAGATCGTTATTGTTCATTATTTTTCTTCCTTCTTATCGCCGTGAGCCTTACCTGCGGTGTCAGACGCATTCATTTGCAGATATTTCAACAAGGTGCGTTCTTCACGTTTATCGAGACTGGTAAAGCCAATCATGCCGTTGAGCGTGCCGATCCAACCGTTAGCGTCAAAGTGGGCGATTTCCGGTGCGCCGTGGCACTGGTTACAGGTGCCGTTGTACAACGAATCCGCATAAGCCCAGATCGGTTTGATATCGTTCACCATGTCGCCTTTCTTCATCCACGCAGTGGCCTGCAACTTGCTCCACTCGGTATTGGTGTCGGCAACGGTGGTTTTCTCCAGCGTTTTTACCTGCTGCTGCACATCACCACGAATCGAGGCAACAAAGATGCGTTTACCTGGGAATTGGGTGAGTACACGCTGACGTCCGGCGCTTTCCGTCCAGCCGGTAATTTCAATTTGCAGCCAGTCGCCGTCACGTTTAAGGACTTTCACTTCCGAAGCAGGCAGCAGAGAACCAGAGGCTTCTTTATCGCCTTTCGCCGCATAAATTGGCTTAATATCAATAGAGTACAGCGTGTCACCACTGTCATTAGCACTGGCGCGCAGCTCATCGAACTGCTTACGGAAGCCGCTACTCATATCCGGTAACTGGTGGGCAATACCTTTATGACAGTCGATGCAGGATTGATTATCTTTCGCTGCCACCTTCATCTGACGTGCTGCTTCAGGATGCTGCTTCGCATGATCCATCGCATCGTAGTTATGGCAGGAGCGGCAGGTTGCCGAGTTGTTTTCTTTCATTCGCGCCCATTCACGCTCGGCAAGTTCCGCGCGTTTGGCTTCGAATTTTTCAGGTGTATCAATGGAGTGAGCAATAAAGGTCTGGTAGATATCATTGCTCGCTTCCAGTTTGCGCTTCACCATGCCTGGAATATCCGGCGGGATATGACAGTCATGGCATTCAGCTCGCACGCCGGAGGCGTTCTGGAAATGCACCGACTGTTTATATTCTTCATACACCGGTTGCATACTGTGGCAACTGACACAAAATTCGGTTGTGCTGGTGACTTTGATCCCAACGTGTGGCAATACAATCAGCGCAATGCCAATCACAATCCCAATTGCGACCAGCGCCAGTACCGACCAACGAGCACTGGGTCGGCGTAGCGCGTTCCAGAGTTTCCGCATAATAGCCCCTGTAAAATTATGGTTTAGTGAAGCGATCTTAATGAGCAAATATGAACAGCGGCACTGGTCAGGATGAACGGCTTACGGCAGAATATGAACAGATATGAACAGAATGAGTAAAACCCTCTGATGCCACATCACATTGTTATTGTTGAAGATGAGCCGGTTACCCAGGCGCGATTACAATCCTACTTCACTCAGGAGGGGTATACCGTTTCCGTTACGGCGAGCGGTGCCGGGCTACGGGAAATTATGCAGAATCAGTCGGTAGATTTAATTCTGCTGGATATCAACTTACCCGATGAAAATGGCCTGATGTTAACCCGCGCCCTGCGAGAACGCTCAACGGTGGGGATTATTCTGGTTACCGGACGCAGCGATCGGATTGACCGTATTGTTGGGCTGGAAATGGGCGCAGACGATTACGTCACCAAACCGCTGGAACTGCGCGAACTGGTAGTACGGGTGAAAAATCTGCTCTGGCGAATCGACCTCGCGCGACAAGCTCAACCGCACACTCAGGACAACTGCTATCGCTTTGCCGGTTATTGCCTGAATGTGTCGCGCCATACGCTGGAGCGGGATGGCGAGCCGATTAAACTGACCCGCGCAGAGTATGAAATGTTGGTGGCATTTGTGACGAATCCGGGCGAAATTCTCAGCCGTGAACGTCTGCTACGTATGCTTTCTGCGCGTCGGGTGGAAAACCCTGACCTGCGCACCGTCGATGTGTTAATTCGTCGTTTACGTCATAAACTCAGCGCGGATTTACTGGTGACGCAACATGGTGAAGGTTATTTCTTAGCCGCTGATGTGTGCTGATAAAAATAGACCGGACGAAATCCCCCTGGTGACAGCGAGCGGCGAATATGTTCACGGTCGGCATTTTTCGGCGTCAGAACTAAAATCGGTGGGCTGACATTATCAGAAACCGATTGCCCCTGTAATTGCCTGATGGCCTGCTCAACTGCCAGTTCCCCCTGCCAGACCATTTGATCGCTGGCAGCCATAATCACTCTTCCCCGCTTCAGCCCGCGATACACCTGATGTGAAAGATAAAACGACACCACGGTAAGCGGCGTTTTCAGGTTACGCCCTTCCCCCATTGCCGCCTCTGCCGCAATGGCCGTTCCGGCAACGACGTCGATTTCTGGATGGCGTTCCAGCATCTCCTGCAACAGGTTACGCTGGATTTCAATATCGTTATCACCAAGCGCAATATCAACAATACGCACCGGGCTTCCGGCAATGGCTGCGCGAAAACCCTCGACCATCTCCTTACTGCCCCCGGCGTTATCGGGTCCGGGCATCAACAGCACATTCAGTGGTTTACCGTGCGCCCATTGCACCAGATATCGCCCCGGTTGATAGCCCATCTGAAACCAGGGCACACCAACGCGGCTTTTCACCTGGGGAGCATCAATAGCATTTACCAGTTCGATCACCGGCAGACTTGCTACCTGCTTTTGCAGGTCGGGAAATGAGGTCGTGCTACTACCGAGCAAAATGGCCTCTGCGCCCCACTGTTTACACTGGTCGATTTGTGCTTGCTGGGTAGCCAACTGGCTGTAGCCGCCTGCCTCCAGCACTTTTAAATCCACACCGTAGCGGCGAGCAGCCTCCTGCATACCATAGTTCAACGATAACCAATATGAATCTTTCAGGCTGGGATAAAGCGCGCACAGTTTCCATGCGCGTTTGGCTTTAAGCGGCGTAGAGGCTTGCACCGTGAAATGCTGCGCATCATGCCAGCGCAACAGGTTATCAGCCGAAAATGCCGGCAACATGAAAAGGGAAAGAAGTAAAAATAGCAGTACGCGCATGATAGCCTCATCAATAATAAGGCTTTATGCTAGATGCATTCCGCTTTGCGACTCAACCTTTTTCACCTAAAGTGCACCGACCGTGAATTTAACCCTGACCCGAAGACTCTGGATGGGCTTTGCCCTGATGGCGCTGTTAACCCTGACCAGTACCCTGGTGGGATGGTACAACCTGCGCTTTATCAGCCAGGTGGAAAAAGACAACACTCAGGCATTGATTCCTACCATGAATATGGCGCGCCAGTTGAGCGAAGCCAGCGCCTGGGAACTTTTCGCCGCGCAGAACCTGACCAGTGCCGATAACGAAAAGATGTGGCAGGCGCAGGGGCGAATGCTCACCGCACAAAGCCTGAAGATTAATGCGTTGCTGCAAGCGTTACGGGAACAAGGTTTTGATACCACCGCTATTGAACAACAGGAGCAGGAGATCTCCCGTTCGTTACGTCAGCAAGGGGAACTGGTGGGGCAGCGTTTGCAACTGCGCCAGCAACAACAGCAACTCAGTCAGCAGATAGTCGCTGCCGCCGATGAGATCGCACGCCTGGCGCAAGGTCAGGCGAATAATGCGACAACTTCCGCTGGAGCGACCCAGGCCGGGATTTACGATTTGATCGAACAAGATCAGCGTCAGGCTGCTGAAAGTGCACTCGATCGGCTGATTGATATCGATCTTGAGTATGTTAACCAGATGAATGAACTGCGCCTTAGCGCCCTGCGGGTGCAGCAAATGGTGATGAATCTGGGGCTGGAGCAGATCCAGAAAAATGCACCAACGCTGGAAAAGCAGCTCAATAATGCGGTGAAAATTCTGCAACGTCGGCAAATACGCATTGAAGATCCGGGTGTTCGTGCGCAGGTCGCAACAACGTTAACTACCGTTAGCCAATATAGCGATCTGTTGGCGCTGTTCCAGCAGGACAGTGAAATCAGCAATCACCTACAAACTCTCGCACAAAATAACATCGCCCAGTTCGCGCAGTTTAGTAGCGAAGTCAGTCAGCTGGTCGACACCATTGAGCTGCGTAATCAGCACGGGCTGGCACATCTGGAAAAAGCCAGTGCACGCGGGCAATACAGCCTGTTATTGCTGGGATTAGTTTCTCTTTGCGCACTGATTCTGATCCTCTGGCGCGTGGTTTATCGCTCAGTCACGCGTCCACTTGCCGAACAAACGCAGGCGCTGCAACGGCTGCTGGACGGTGATATTGACTCCCCTTTCCCGGAAACCGCTGGCGTACGGGAGCTGGATACCATCGGGCGGCTGATGGATGCGTTTCGCAGCAATGTTCATGCACTGAATCGCCACCGCGAACAGCTGGCGGCGCAGGTCAAAGCGCGTACAGCTGAATTGCAGGAACTGGTGATAGAACACCGACAGGCACGGGCGGAAGCAGAAAAAGCCAGCCAGGCAAAATCGGCGTTTCTGGCGGCGATGAGCCATGAGATCCGCACACCGCTGTACGGTATTCTCGGCACTGCTCAACTGCTGGCAGATAACCCCGCACTTAACGCCCAGCGTGATGATTTGCGGGCAATTACTGACTCTGGTGAATCGTTGCTGACCATCCTCAACGATATTCTCGATTATTCCGCTATCGAAGCAGGTGGCAAGAATGTTTCGGTCAGCGATGAGCCCTTTGAACCGCGCCCGCTGCTGGAAAGTACCCTGCAATTAATGAGCGGAAGGGTGAAAGGTCGCCCGATTCGCCTGGCAACAGAAATTGCCGACGATGTACCGACTGCGTTAATGGGCGATCCGCGGCGTATTCGTCAGGTTATAACCAACCTGTTGAGCAACGCCCTGCGTTTTACTGACGAAGGGTACATTATCCTGCGTAGTCGCACTGATGGCGAGCAATGGCTGGTCGAAGTGGAAGACAGCGGCTGCGGTATTGATCCCGCGAAACTGGCAGAAATCTTCCAGCCATTTGTGCAGGTAAGCGGCAAACGCGGCGGCACCGGGCTGGGACTGACTATCAGTAGCCGTCTGGCCCAGGCGATGGGCGGCGAACTGAGCGCCACCAGCACGCCGGAGGTTGGAAGCTGTTTTTGTTTACGCTTGCCGTTACGTGTTGCCACGGCACCCGTGCCAAAAACAGTCAATCAGGCGGTGCGTCTTGACGGTTTACGTTTGCTGTTAATTGAAGATAACCCGCTAACCCAGCGAATTACCATTGAGATGCTGAAAACCAGTGGTGCGCAGATTGTTGCTGTTGGCAATGCCGCGCAGGCTTTAGAGACACTGCAAAATAGCGAACCGTTTGCTGCCGCACTGGTGGATTTTGATCTACCGGATATCGACGGCATTACGCTTGCCCGACAACTGGCACAGCAATATCCGTCGCTGGTTTTGATTGGCTTTAGCGCCCATGTCATTGACGAAACGCTGCGCCAGCGTACCAGTTCATTATTCCGCGGGATTATCCCTAAACCGGTGCCGCGTGAAGTGCTCGGTCAGTTACTGGCGCACTATCTCCAACTGCAAGTCAATAATGATCAATCGCTGGATGTATCGCAACTCAATGAAGATGCTCAGTTAATGGGGACGGAGAAGATCCACGAATGGCTGGTATTATTTACACAACATGCCCTGCCGCTTCTCGATGAAATCGACATTGCCCGCGCCAGTCAGGATAGCGAGAAAATAAAGCGTGCCGCGCATCAGCTAAAAAGCAGTTGCTCGAGTCTGGGAATGCATATCGCCAGCCAGCTATGCGCACAACTGGAGCAGCAGCCATTATCTGCCCCCCTTCCACACGAAGAAATTACACGCAGTGTTGCCGCTCTGGAAGCATGGTTGCATAAGAAAGACCTGAACGCGATTTGAATCAATATCAGCCAGTTAAGAACAACTAGAATAGTGGCATTTGGTATACAACTTAACGGACTGGCAAAATCATGGCAGAGAATAAAAGAACCCGCTGGCAGCGGCGGCCAGGCACGACGGGCGGCAAATTACCGTGGAATGACTGGCGTAATGCCACGACCTGGCGTAAAGCGACGCAATTATTACTGTTGGCAATGAATATTTATATTGCCATCACGTTCTGGTATTGGGTGCGCTATTACGAAACGGCAAGTAGCACGACATTTGTCGCCAGACCGGGAGGTATCGAAGGCTGGCTACCGATTGCCGGGCTGATGAATCTGAAATATAGCCTTGTAACAGGTCAGTTACCGTCCGTCCACGCCGCCGCGATGCTGTTATTGGTCGCTTTTATCGTCATCAGTCTATTACTCAAAAAGGCCTTTTGCTCATGGTTATGCCCGGTTGGTACGCTTTCTGAATTAATCGGCGATCTCGGTAACAAACTGTTTGGTCGGCAATGTGTCCTTCCCCGCTGGCTGGATATTCCTCTGCGCGGCGTGAAGTATTTGCTGTTGAGTTTTTTTATCTATATCGCGTTATTGATGCCCGCTCAGGCGATTCACTATTTTATGTTGTCGCCCTACAGCGTGGTGATGGACGTTAAAATGCTCGATTTCTTTCGTCATATGGGGACCGCGACATTAATCAGCGTGACCGTTTTGCTGATTGCCAGCCTGTTTATTCGCCATGCCTGGTGTCGTTATCTTTGCCCATATGGCGCGCTGATGGGCGTGGTTTCGCTATTGTCGCCGTTTAAGATTCGTCGCAATGCCGAAAGTTGTATCGACTGTGGCAAATGCGCAAAAAATTGCCCATCACGGATCCCGGTCGATAAATTAATTCAGGTACGAACAGTGGAATGTACCGGCTGTATGACTTGCGTAGAGTCATGTCCGGTAGCCTCAACATTGACCTTTTCACTGCAAAAACCTGCGGCAAATAAAAAAGCCTTTGCGTTGTCTGGATGGTTAATGACGCTACTGGTTATGGGGATTATGTTTGCGGCGATTGGTTACGCAATCTATGCGGGAGTATGGCAAAGCCCGGTGCCGGAGGAATTGTACCGACGCTTAATTCCACAAGCGCCAATGATTGGTCACTAAATTAGCAACAAGCGGAACATCACCTCGCACGGGGTGATGTTCACAAAATCACATTATTTTGATTTTGACATCATAACTTTCAAGCCCGGTCATTTTTTCTCGTGCGGTGAAGCGAATTTCAGAGACTTCTTTCCCTGTATTCTTGTTCAGCTCGGCGATTTTTTGCGCGATAAAGTCGGCGATTTCCGTTTCGGCTTGTTTTTTTAACTCTTCAATATTCACTGTTAACCTCTTCTGGTCTTAAAAGACAGCAACACGCCAGTAAGGTGTTGGTTCCCGGTACCCTGGTCAGGTAAGAAATGTTATAAGCCATCTCCCCGAAAGATTCAATAATCAACAGGTTATCGCTTACTATACATACAGCGTTGAAGAAAAATAAGGCAGATATAAAAAAGGCTCCACGAGGGAGCCTGATATTATTTTGTGAAATCCAGCGGCGCATGGTCAGTGCGTATTTGCAGCGCGACGTTATCAAAGGTGATCATCGTCGATTTACAAAAAATACACTTAGCGCCCAAAGGGTTTCGCTCCGTCACATCGAATGCCGATGTGCGGTACTGTGAACCATGACAACATGGACAGCGGAAATGGAGATGTTGAGTAATAATGGCAACCTTAGAGCGTAACAACGTTCGCTGCCGCGGGACCACGTTGCCCCTGCTCAATAAAAAATTCAACTTTCTGATTTTCGTTCAGCGTGCGGAATTCATTGCTCTGGATGGCGGTGAAATGGACGAAAACGTCTTTGCTGCCATCATCAGGAGTGATAAAGCCAAAACCTTTATCTGCGTTAAACCATTTTACTAAACCAGTCATTTTATTAGACATATTTTACTTCCTTCATTTTGGGCCTTTCGGCAAACAGGGCTTTAATACAGAAACTACTTAGTGTTCAGGAGAGAGACTCAAAAGAAGGGGATAATGCCTGATAATGAGAACTGCTTTAGTAAACTACTTTGTATGCTGTCTGTCTTTCAAACCGACGCAGCTATTAACGCATGATAATTGAGATTAAGCAAATTTTATTTTAGCCGTCCGGCGGTCTTAAATATCGCTGGCTTTATTTTATTAACCCCGTATAGTGCAGCGCAGTATTTTCAGTAAGGAATTTGTTTGTCCCGTAAAATGACAGGAATTGTCAAAACCTTTGATCGCAAAAGCGGCAAAGGATTCATTATCCCCTCCGACGGTCGTAAAGAAGTTCAGGTCCATATTTCCGCATTCACTCCCCGCGACGCAGAAGTGCTTATACCAGGATTACGTGTGGAATTTTGCCGCGTAAATGGCCTGCGAGGACCAACAGCGGCAAATGTTTATCTCTCTTAATATGACGCTGCTTGTTTAAAGCTGACTGGTTTTATTGGAATAGCGCAATAGTCAACATCATACATTATAACATCAGTTACTTTTCCACAAAGAAACTAATCCATTTAAGCGAATATCTCTGCACCTAATAGTTATAAATGCCATTTAACAGCCAGTTATAGTACCACTTGAAACTATATTACCAACAATAATTAATAGCTTTCGTAACAATTTCCTTATCTTTAATTTGTATTTTGCTAAGATTTATCTTATGCTCACAAGTCGTATTTCCAGAGGGGGATAGTTAACAATCTTATATTTCCCTCTGCGCGCCTTTCCTACCCGCAGTATATAGTGCAAGCGGTATGAGGAAAGGGAGATTTCACAAGGATGTTATACTCAAAGTAGACAATCCTGATCTCAAGCGTACGTATTGTCCATGCGATGAATAAAGGAAAAGTTATGAAACACAAGCTTTCTGCAATCCTTATGGCCTTCATGTTGACGACGCCAGCTGCGTTTGCTGCCCCTGAAGCAACAAACGGGACCGAGGCAACGACGGGTACAACTGGCACCACAACGACCACTACCGGCGCAACCACGACTGCTACTACCACTGGTGGCGTGGCTGCTGACGCTGTCGGCACGGCGACAGTTGTCGGTGTGGCAACGGCTGTTGGTGTGGCGACGTTGGCAGTTGTTGCAGCAAATGACAGTGGCGATGGCGGTTCTCATAACACCTCAACCACCACGTCCACTACACGCTAATACTGCTTTAACGCGTCGAAATTAAAGTTAAATGATACCCGGTTGCGATATTCGTACCGGGCTTTAGAGATTTGCATTTTTTTAATTAACTTTTCAAGGATTAAAGGTGCGCCCTCTTATTTTATCGATTTTCGCACTATTTCTTGCGGGATGTACGCACAGCCAGCAAAGTATGGTCGATACATTTCGCGCCAGCCTTTTCGATAATCAGGATATCACCGTAGCGGATCAGCAGATCCAGGCGTTGCCTTATTCCACTATGTATTTACGCCTTAATGAAGGGCAACGAATCTTTGTGGTACTGGGATATATAGAACAAGAACAAAGCAAATGGTTATCCCAGGATAACGCCATGCTGGTTACCCACAATGGACGTCTTTTAAAAACCGTCAAACTTAATAATAATCTGCTGGAAGTGACAAATTCCGGGCAGGACCCTCTGCGTAACGCGCTGGCAATAAAAGATGGCAGCCGCTGGACGCGCGATATTCTCTGGAGTGAAGACAACCATTTTCGCTCTGCGACCCTGAGTTCTACTTTTTCCTTTGCTGGATTAGAGACGCTGAATATTGCGGGTCGCAATGTGCTGTGTAATGTCTGGCAGGAAGAGGTGACTTCCACGCGGCCAGAAAAACAGTGGCAAAACACATTCTGGGTCGATTCGGCTACTGGCCAGGTTCGTCAAAGTCGGCAAATGTTAGGCGCAGGGGTTATTCCCGTAGAAATGACGTTTCTTAAACCCGCACCATGAATAAATTACAGTCGTATTTCATTGCCAGCGTACTTTACGTAATGACACCCCATGCCTTTGCGCAAGGAACGGTGACTATTTATCTGCCTGGCGAACAACAGACACTTTCCGTTGGCCCCGTGGAAAATGTTGTCCAGTTGGTGACACAACCGCAACTGCGCGATCGCCTCTGGTGGCCTGGTGCCTTGCTGACCGACTCTGCGGCGAAAGCTAAAGCGCTTAAAGACTACCAACATGTCATGGCACAGCTTGCTTCCTGGGAAGCAGAAGCTGACGACGATGTGGCGGCAACGATTAAATCCGTGCGCCAGCAGTTACTCAATCTCAATCTCACTGGTCGCTTACCGGTCAAACTGGACCCTGATTTTGTACGAGTGGATGAGAACAGCAATCCCCCGTTGGTCGGGGACTATACGCTCTATACCGTACAGCGTCCGGTGACTATTACTCTGCTGGGTGCGGTTTCTGGGGCCGGGCAATTGCCCTGGCAGGCAGGCCGTAGCGTTACCGATTATCTGCAAGATCACCCCCGCCTTGCAGGCGCGGACAAGAATAACGTTATGGTGATTACGCCTGAGGGTGAGACTGTCGTCGCCCCTGTTGCCCTGTGGAATAAAAGACATGTGGAACCACCGCCTGGCAGCCAGCTTTGGTTGGGCTTTTCTGCGCATGTACTGCCCGAAAAATATGCTGATTTAAATGACCAGATTGTGTCTGTTTTAACGCAACGTGTTCCTGACTGATGAAGAAGAATTCTTATCTTTTAAGCTGCCTGGCCATTGCCGTCTCCAGTGCCTGTCATGCTGAAGTATTAACCTACCCGGATCCGCTGGGTTCGTCGCAATCAGACTTTGGCGGCACAGGATTGTTGCAGATGCCAAATGCGCGCATCGCACCGGAAGGTGAATTCAGCGTCAACTACCGGGATAACGATCAATACCGGTTCTACTCCACCTCCGTGGCGCTGTTCCCATGGCTGGAAGGCACCATTCGTTATACGGATGTGCGCACACGCAAATATAGCCAGTGGGAAGATTTCAGCGGCGATCAGTCATACAAAGACAAATCATTCGATTTTAAACTTCGCCTGTGGGAAGAAGGTTACTGGCTACCGCAAGTGGCGTTTGGTAAACGTGATATTGCTGGTACGGGTCTGTTTGACGGTGAGTATCTGGTGGCCAGCAAGCAAGCGGGGCCATTTGATTTCACCCTCGGGATGGCATGGGGCTACGCCGGTAATGCGGGCAATATTACCAACCCGTTTTGCCGGGTGAGCGATAAAGATGATTTGATAGTAGCAGGTG
>OGJC01000996.1_pt1 | contig 14450 bp, 9 predicted proteins | sample 1571941 | NCBI WGS metagenome assembly OGJC01 (sample SAMEA2582100, study PRJEB24529) | metagenome | biome: Human gut stool | place: China | collected 2011 | reverse complement strand
TGCTGAGGAAGGAGCACAACAGGCAATTGCATCCACTAAAACAGGTGAGTTCTGGGGTGCGGGGAAAATGGCAAATTTCTTTGGCGGTAAAGGCGCTGCTGTTAAATATACAAATGCTCAATTAGCTGCTAATGGTATGTATGGTTTATATAACACTACAGGTGATGATGGACAACCGTATTATGTTTATAAAGATAGTAGCGGAGAAGAACATACAATTACACCTGAAGAATTGGCGGAAAGGTTAGGGCAATAATGAGTAATTATAAAATCACACCTGAACAAGCAACAAATGGTACTTTTGGTATTCAATCCAAAGCACATACACCATTTGAAGGTGCTATACAACAAGAAACCACAGACAATTCATACGGTAAAGCCATAAGTAATGCCGCTAGTGGATTTAATGATTGGTTACATAAAGACCCATCGCAAGCTACTGTTGATGTTAATAGTCTCAATGCATTAGCGCAAACCGACGTAACTCCCGAGCAAAGTGAAAACTTTGTAAATAAGGCTAGTGAAATATTGCAACCGGCTATGCATCGGGCCGAACAAATCTATCTATGGAATAAAGAGGATTGGAGCAAGTCTGCTATTGATAGTGGCGAAAAGCTAGGTATTAATCCGGATTTAATCATGGCAAGTGGCCAAGAAGGCATTAGACGTGCTGAATTGGCTGCAGCACAAATGGATAGAGGTAAAACGATTCAAGAAATCCGTGATATGTATCCGGAACTTAATACCATAAATTATAAAAGCTCTGCCGAGGCTATTACTGCATTGCGCAATCTCGAATCCATCAATAATACACATGGGGTATTTGATGCCGTACAACAAAATGTATGGTCGATGAATGACCAAATATTGCGTGCACAAGCCGGTTATAAATTATCTCAAGAAAACGACCCTAATAAGATTGCTGAATTAACAGCTGAAATTGATCGTTTAGATAATAATTTATCAAAATATAGACAATCCGATGGCAGTAGTATTTTAGAAGCTGTGATTGGAGAAACTGCAGCGCAAGGGTATATGATGGCTGTACATGCTATCAAAGGGTCAAATCGTGCTGCAGAAGGTATGGCGTTAGGTGCAGCTACTGGTGCTGTTGCTACTGCGCCAGTAGGGGGTGAGGGTGCTATTCCGGGTGCATTAGTTGGTTTGAATACTGGCATACAAGTAGGTATGGCAGAACAAATGTATCAAATGTCATACGGCAACAAATATCTTGAATTGATTGGTAAACGTGACCAAAAAGGAAATCGAGTATATTCCAATGAAGAAGCAAAAGAGTATGCCATGTCATTTGCGGCTATCGATGCGGGGATTGAATTTGTGGCGACTCGTGCTATTGGTAAAGCAGCATCTAAAATCGCTCCTAAGTCCGCACTTGCCAATGCAGTTTCAAGAGGAACTAGCAATGCTGCTGAAACATTCAATAGAGGTATTGGTGTTACTGTGGCACAGGTAGCCAAGAGTTCTATTAAGGCGGGCGCTCCAGAACTATTTGAAGAGGGCCTGCAAGATGTCAATGAAAAATTACAGCATAACTTATGGCGCAAATCGAATGATCCGGAGGGGAATTATTCCGTAGGCGATATGTTTGTAGGTGCCGGTGAAGCTATGTGGCAAGCATTACCTGCTGTTGTTGGTTTCGGTGTAATTGGTGGCGGCATCAGTGGTGCTCGTACCATGAAAGCCTTTAAAGATTTTCAAAAGTTATCTCCTGAAGAACAGCACATAGCTGTTATGGAAGAACAAAACCGTAATGGCCATGTTATTATGCAGAACCTTAAAAACGATGCTGCGGCTAATAATTTGGCAAAAGAAAACCCTGAGTTGTACGGCAAAATTGTACAAGCACAGGGTGATAATATAGGCGTGTCTACTGCCTATGTAAATGTCAATGAAATGGCTGAAACTACAGAAGGCCAAGCGGCTATCCGTAATATGGTGGATGCAGGATTGGTAACGCAAGAGGAAGTATCCAAAGCAATTACGGCCGATGCTCCGATTGAAATTCCGATAGGTTCATATGCACAATTAAGTGGCGGCTTATCTGAAGAAACGGTAAAAGCATTGGAAGAATCCTCTTACTTTACACGTGGTGGATTATCCATGAAAACACTTGAGCGTGCAAAAGAAGAAGTACATGCCATGAAAGAGCTAGTTAAGGATGATACTGAAAAGCGTGCAAAGCGTGTTAAGGATGATATTATCCGTTCTTACTTTGATGAAGTTTCCAATGTAGATAAGGAAATGCTTGATGTGGTTCTTGCGGATCCAACACATATTAAACAAACCTTTAACAATGTGTACAAGGAACTTACTGAACAGTACCGTGAACAATATACAAGTGATTTCGATGCAATGGATACCGATTTAGAAGCGGCACGTACTAGCGGAGTCAATCCTACATGGTTAGGTGATAGCAAAGTACCACGTTCTAACTCTGAACGTAGACGAATGGCATATCAATCTAGCCTTGCTCGTACACAAAGTGCTTTAGCGGATAATCCGGAAGCACTTAATCAAGCAGGTGCCCATTATGCTGATATGGAGCACACACTCAAACAAATTGAATCATTAGAATCTATACGTGATACATTATTCGAACTTGCAGATAATGACATCGCCTTACGTATGCAATTATCCAAATCTGGCTATGAAGTGTATCAGTCTTTAAAATCCATAATGAGCGATGAAACAGTAGACCGTAAACAACGTGATACGGCTGAAGCTAATGCATTGCTTATGGCACAACATGCTGATATTATGGCTGATATTATGCGACGTGCAGGACGTGGTAACTATACGGCCATGGATTATTTCAATACTATTCGCATACAAATGAACGGTGGGGTATATAGCCAGAATGGTTATGCGCAACAATTGGCAATGCATCAAAAACTACAAGCCGATATAAATCAATGGTCAAAAACAATAGACGATTTACAAAACGGAACGCTTAAACAAGGCGTGACTAAAATGATGTCCGCACCTTTAGTATTTAGTACTATTAAAGATCCTGACTATAAATTTACAACTGGTGATATTTATATAACAACCAAAATGCTTAACAAAGTGTTTGCTAATAAGCATGCACATAAATTTGATTTAAATGTTATGAAACAATTACCGGGTGCCTTATCAAATCCAATTGCGATATTCAAAAACTTTGACCCTGTTAATAAGACCTCAGTAAAAGGTGAAATTATTGCTGTTGTTGAGTTAAGAGATACACAAAATAACCTAGTTCATGTTCCATTAGTTTTTGATGTTCAAAGTGGAAGAAATAGCTATCAGACAAGGGTTAAAAGTATATTCCCTAGAGTTAATGCTACATGGTATTCTAATGCGATAAATAATGGAGACCTGTTATATGGTAATACAAAAAAAATAAACCAACTAACAGTCAATAACGTCCAATCAAGCGGACAAATGAGTGTTAGTCAGTTTATGATTAACAATAGTATACCAAACGAAACAGATTTAGACAAGCTTCGAAAACAATATAATTATCAATATTATCAAGCTGCATGGCATGGTTCACCACATAATTTTGATGAGTTTGATTTAGGCGCTATCGGTAGCGGTGAGGGCAATCAAGTACATGGCTGGGGATTGTATTTTGCTAGAGATAAAAAAGTATCTGATTTATATAGACGTGAATTATCTTTGATTCATGATGTTGATAAAGGTACATTATTTAAAGTTGACGTGCCAGATACTAAAACAATGATTGATGAACAACAGTCATTAAATATCTTGAGTAAAGAAACAAAACAAAATCTAAATGAAGCAATCAATGCGTTGCCAGAACAAGAAAAAGAAGTATTTATCAACGAATATACAAGCAGCCCATTATTTAACCATTATGCAAAAAAAGAAATTGATGAGTTAAGAAGTAAGAATAATCAACTAGATAATGAATACCGTTTACTCAAAGATAAATACCTTGATAAATATCTTGAAGGAACTCTTAATACAATTACCCAAAGGGTTTTAAATAGATTAGCTGAAAAATATAATATTGATTTAAAGGCACTAAAAGAAAACCCTAATAGTATAAAAGATATAAAAAATCAACTAGATACCATGTGGTTTGATGCTTTTAAAGAATATGGTATGGCTGGCAAAAAATATAGGGAAATTTATTGGGGTAAGTATAAAAAAGATTTTTCTACACTATTAGATGATGGTGGTATAAATGGTAGAGATTTTTATCTAGCGTTATCTAAAGCATTGGGTGGCGCAAAACAAGCGTCAGAGCATCTTAATGAGTATGGCGTTAAAGGTATTACTTATATTGGAGAGCAAGACGGACGATGCTATGTAGTATTCGATGATAAGGCTATTAAAATCATTGAAAAGTACAATCAATCTATCAACGGTATGACGCAAATTAATAGTCCTACTGACCGCCTTATTCAAATCTTCAAAACAGCTGACCGTTCAACGTTCCTCCATGAAATGGGGCATGTATTCTTTGACGACATTAAGAACCTAGCTGAAATGGAAAACGCTCCAGAGCAACTTGTAACGGATTGGAACAAGTTGAAAGAGTGGTCTGAATGGGACGATGCACAAGGTGCTGATAATACTAAAGCACATGAAAAATTTGCTCGTGGATGGGAAGCTTATTTACGTGAAGGTAAAGCACCCACTAAAGGATTGCAACGTGTATTCCGCATGTTCTCGAAGTGGTTAACTCGTATCTATCGTGCGGTGACACGACTAGGCGGATTGCCACCCAAGGAAATTCAAGACATTATGGCACGTATGATCGCTACCCAAGAGGATATAGATGCCTATACGAACGAACAAGCCCTTGAACAATTTGAATCTAGTAAGTTATTTAAACAGCTCGATGAAGCTGAACAAGCAAAGGTTCAAGGCCATATTGCTGACGTCGGGGAAATGGCGAAAGAGCGTGTAATGAAGCGGTATATGAAAGAATTAGAAAGTCGTCCAATCAAAGAATGGAACGATGAAAAAGATTCTATTCAAGCCGATATCGAAAAGCGTTTAATGGAACAATATCCTATCTACAAAGACCATCAACGATATAACGCATTTGGTAAGGATGCATTAATCAATACTCGATACGGTACGCTAAAAGAATTAGAAGCCGCTGAACGTGAGCAGACAGGATTCACGTTTGACGAAGCTATTAATCAGGCTATGGAATCTGCCAAACAGACATTCATTGAAGATAATCACATTGGCAAATCTAATATAGAAATTGCTGAAGAATGGCTATTATCTTCAGACGGTCAAATGAAACTTACTGAAGAGGAAGCCAAAATCATCAAATCACAAACCAATCGGGACCTTGCGAACAATTGGGAACTGCTTGATAGATTAAATCGACTTGACCCTAATTCAGAAACAATCGAATCTGATTTAGAAATAATCGAAAAAGAGTTAACAAAAGAACAAAAACTTCGTAAAGAAAAAGCAAAGGTTGATAAAGAGCTTGGTTCTGTTTCTAAAGAATTGGACAAGGCGAATGATGAAATCGAACGTTTAAAGAAACAACGAGATGACTTGAAGGAAGAAGCTAAAAATCGTGAGTCTGAATTGAAAGATGAAAATAGCGAATTAAGTAAGCGATTGACATCGATTACAAATCAACTTGATAAGGTAACAGAGCAAAAAGAACGATTACAAGTGCGGATGCAGGAACGCATGGATAATCAATCCTTAAGTACATTGGAACGCATTGAACAACTAAAAGATCTTTTACAAGAACGAATCGATAATGTAAGAGCTATCCGAGATAGTGGTGTAGGTGTGGTATCTGATTATATGAATCGTGCTAGACAGGAATTAGGCGATTTGACCTTATCCCAAGCTAGCCAATATAAGAAATATCAAAACCAAGCTATTCGTGAGGGCAAGCGTGCTGATAGAGCATTAGCTGTCAATAAACTAGAAGAAGCACTACAAGCAAAACAAGCTCAACTATTAAACCAAGCAAGAGCCCGTGTTGCGTTTGACAATGCGCTCCGTATTAAGAAGTTAAGAACTAAGTTACTTGATAATCTAAATAGGATGACACGACCTAAGAATCCTATTACTATTGAACCTAATATGCGTTACTTCTACGCACATATGGCATATCAAATGGGACTTACTAAATACGACGGACTAGAGCCAGTAGACGGATTCAATATGAATGCTGTTATTAATGCATTAGATCCTGATGCGGATATTCTAGGAGACCAAAGTATTACATTTCTTGACCCATGGATTGTGCAGCTATTCTACGGTAAAACACCTATGTCATTTAAAAATCTTACAGTGAGTCAATTGAACACATTGGAAGAATTAATGACAGGCATGTATAAGAATGGACGAAATGCCTATGAAGGCTCTACTATTCTTAATGATAAAGGTGAATCAATTACATTTGATGATGCAGTAGATGGCATATTAACGGAAGCAGTAGAAACATTTGGCAAAGCAAATGGGAATGTTTTTAATGCACAAAACAATCAAACTGGTTTAGAAGCTGTTGCAGGACTTATCAATAAGGGCAATTTATCATTGCTCAAAGTTGAAACATTCTTACGCCGGTTAGGACCTAGTGCAGTGAAATACATCTATGATCCGATTAGTCGAGCAACACAAGCATTCAATGAACGCAAAGAAATATCCATGCGCCGATTAGCCAAGGATGTATCGTCTGTATATGGTAAGCGTGAATTATTTAATATCAGAAATAAGCATATGTACGATGTTGGGGAATTACGCAATCTAACCAAGGAACAGGTTATCGCATTAGCATTAAATTGGGGTACAGAACGTAACCGCCAACGGGCAATGGAAACAGCTAAGACCAATGAAGTGGGCATGGAAAAGGCCTTTCAAGAAATTCTTACCGATAAAGACTGGGAATTCATCATTCGGACATGGGATCATATTAATTCATTCTATACCGAACGTAGTAAAGTCCAAGAGGAACTTTATGGTAATCCATTGAAAAAGGAAGAAGGTATCACATTCACTATTGGTGGCAGAACCATCATTGGTCAGTACTATCCGATTGTTTATAATCCTGAAGTTAATGCGAGTATATCTGACAAGGAAGTAGAAGACATCGCCAAGACTATGGTTAGCAGTAATGCTATCTTAGGAACTGGCATGAGTGCTACTAAAAGTCGTTTAGATGTGGTTAAGGATAAATCATTATTACTTGATTTTGATGTAATTGCTAACGCAATTACAGAATCTATCAATCACATAACCATGCGTAAAGCTGTGACTGATATTAATCGTTTAGTAGCTAACAAAGAATTTCAAAACTATATTGTTGAGAAATTCGGCATGAACTCTTATCAATTTTTGCGGACTTGGGTCCGTGATAATTGGAAAGATGAGGCGGCTAAGCTTGATGCATTTGGTAAGATTGTGACGGCATTAAAAAGAAACACATCTATGGCTATTATGGCTGGCCGTGTATCAGTTGCTATTCAGAATACCTTGAATATTCCTGTTGCCGTATATCGTATTGGTGCCGGTAATGTACTTCGAGCCGTTAATCATGCAGGTGTAGGATTCTATGGCCACGGTTCAGAGCTTTATAACAATACCCGTGATTTTGTCATGGAACAATCCATATTCATGAGGGAACGCATTCAAACTTTGGATAAAGACCTCAAAAAAGGATTAACCATCCAAGGAAAGGGGCTCCGCATTAATGACAAGAATATCGGCGGGTATAAGTTTGAAAAAGGTGCTGCAATCCGTGATGAAATTAATAACATGGGATTCCGGTTGCTCACAGAAACAGACTTCGCCTTATCTATCCCGGTATGGAAATTCGCTTATGATCAAAAGATTGCTGAACTCCAATCCAAGGAAGGGTTAAGTACTGAGTGGATTAATCAACAAGCAATTGAAGCAGGTGACCGAGCAATACGAGATATATTCGGAAGTGGCGACACTAAAGACGCCGCAGCTATTCAACGAGCAAGGAATCCATTAACGCAGCTATTTGTTCCATTTTATTCATACGCAAACACCCTATACAACATTATTGCTGAAGGGTGGTATGCAGGCAAAGATAAAGGGGACTGGACACAATTTGCTCGAATGCTATGGTGGACAGTTGTATCACAAGCAATTGGCATGGTGATTTATAAATCCATGACAAATGGTGACGATGATGATCCGGAATCTATCGCCAAGTCTTTTGCCGAAGAATTTGTACAACAAGGAACCATGGGTATTCCGTTAGTGAGAGATATAGCCACTATGGGTATGAAATTTATTTTAGGAGAACGTCCATACAATAAAGGTAATACCGTAATGGGATTAAGTATCTTTGAGAAATTATGGGATACCGGTCAAGCTATCTCAAGTGACAATAAAGATATTGTTGATGTAGGCCGTTCGCTCAGTCAGGTTTCTAACCGTGTAACTGGTTTTAGTGATACCGTAACCGATGCTTTCTGGACATTGTTGCGTGTAGGGCTAACTGATACGGATGCCAAGATTGAAGATGTATTCATGTCAATTTTGTTAGACAAGCGTTTAAAGACTAAAAAAGAAAAGAAGAAGAAAAAATAAAAGTAAGGACTACCTAATTTCAGGTAGTCCTCTTTATATGCAGCAAAGAAAGGCGGGATATTGTGATTCCACAAATCGACAATCCAGTTGTTCAATATCAATGTGATGGGGTTAACAAGACTTATATTTGGCCGTATGACTTTAATAATATTAAAGACGTTTCAATTATTCTAGTAGATAGTGATGGTAAACAATTTAAGCAAACAGGAAATATTGCATATGATGCAAAAAATAAAACGTTGACATATCCAAGTACTGGCGATCCATTATCGGCTGATTACAAAGTTATATTGTTTAGACAAACACCAATTTCACAAACAACAGAACTTGCTAATAAATGGCCGTATAACCATATTGAAAATATGAGCGATAAGGTTATTTTGATTCTACAAGAATTAAAAGAACAATTAGATCGCACATTGCAAATTCGTGTAGGCGCTGATGAAGATCCAAATCAAGTTGCACGTGATATAGTCGATAATTCCATTGAGGCGGCTAAAAAAGCAATTGCAGCTGCATTAACTGCAGAGACTAAGGCAAATGAAGTGCAAGATAATGCAACAAAGCTAATAGCTATTAACGACAATATTAATGCATTATCTCAAACAGTGGATGATAAATTAGCGACTGCAAATACAGCTCTTATCCAAAGTGCTGATACATTTGAGAAAACCCAAGTACTTGCAGATAATACGAAAGCATATGCTGCGCAGGCAGAATCGAATAAGAAACAAATTAATGATTTAATATCTAAAGCAGACACGATTAAATCAGACATCGATAATAAACAAATCGCAAGTACAGGTAATGCTAAAAAGGCGGAAGATGCTGCCAAGCGTGCTGAAATAGCAGCATCGAAAGCCGAGGAAATAGCCGTTCCCGGCGGTAAAGGGATTGTAACTAAAACAGAAGCTGATGCTAAATACATTGGAAAAGAATCACTAAATGGTATTGTGTCGGTTAAAGACTTTGGTGCAGTTGGTGATGGTGTAGCAGATGATACGGCTGCATTTAAACGAGCTAATGATAATCTAAAGAATAAAATCTTATTAGTGCCAAATGGGCAATATAAACTGACTGAACATTTAACTTTTAATACAGTAGGTTCTGTCATGGATATGGGTGTATATACCAACATCAAGCCGTATTATCCTACAGAAACACCAATGTTAAAAGGTGCATCCAACATAGCATTCGTGAAAAACATTACGTATGATGCAGAAGTTAACCAATGCCAAGGGTTTACTTACAATTCTAAAAAGAATGTATTTGTACTGGCTTGTATCAATGGTGAAGGTACTAATCAAATTCTTTATGAACTCAATCCTGACACCTTTGAAAAAGTAGGGACCTATAAATTCACGGATTCTGAGCGCCTAGGGCATTGTAATACTATGACGTACAATCGGTACACCAATAAGATTTACATTGCAAATGGGCTAAAAAATGGCAATAATTTGACGGTTATCAATGCCGACACTATGGCAATCGAAAATACTATTACATTACAAGAAAAAGTGTTTAATATTGACTATGATCATATTACAAAAACTTATGTATCCATTGTACCTATCGCAGGTAACCAGCGTGTACGAACTATTAATCTGTACAATGATGAGTTTAAAAAGCTCAAAACGTACCAAGTCGATTATATCTATCCGGATATGAATAATAACGGGGCCTTTATGCTAAACGGTGCAATTATGTCCGCAACGCTAGGAAGTTTAGTTGAATGTACACCATTCGGAACAGTTAAACAAATTATTGAGATTAACCGTGAAACCGAAATCGAAGATATTGCTTACTATAACGGCAAGTTCTATTTTGCGGTACTAACTCAAAAGCCTAACAAACGTCACCAAGTTGATATTTATGTTGGGGACCCGAATTATGATTTTGAAAACTCAATCAATATGCAACGGTTGAAAAATCTTGATTATTTAGGTCTTGGTGGTGGCAAGATGAAGGGCCCTATTATCATGCCCAATAATACATCTGTGCAAGTAACAGATACTAAAGGAAGCGCTCATCATGCCGTTAAGATGTCAACTGGTGATTCCATTGAGTTTGGTATGAGCGACAACCGGACTATATTCTTAGGGACCTCAATTGGGTATTACGATGCTAACAAAAATAAAACGTTTAGAGTTTTAACTGAAGACGATGTATCCGGTACCAATACTGGCGGACTAATGTTAAAAGAAGATGCCGAAAAAACGTATGTAAAGAAAAGCGGGGATACCATAAATGGTAATTTAGTTGTAGATATTATTAGTGGACCTAAATACAACCCTGACGATTTTGTAAAATCTCCATCAAAATTTACTGGACTAAAAGTTGGTGAGGCTAACGAGGTTATGATTGGTGGGAGAAAATGTTGGGGCACATGTATTTCTATTCCTTGGAGTAATTCTAATGATAATCGTGTATTAGGGTGTCAACTATATTTCGCAAATTCAAACGACATGTATATACGGTTTGATAATGATTCATCTGAATTTCCGTTAGAATGGCGCCGAGTTGCTACATTCAAATTAAATGGACATTTATTATTTGCAAACGGTGCAGAATTGTGGGTGGAATAATGGCAGTTATCAAAACCAAGACACCTAATGGGCAAATACAAACATACAATTTAACAGATAATTCTAAGGACACGGGTGGTAATTACATCCGTGTCCGTTTTAATGACCAAGATTTATATGCAAGGGTTTCAGTGAATGTAACGCCATTAAATGTTGTTAAGTCAAATGGAGATAGAGGGTATGTGCAATATGACCCTATAGGATTCAATACATGGAAGTGGGAAGCATGGCATGTAGAAAAGTTTAACCGATGGCATGTGTACTTACCAAAAGGTAAATATAGAGTAACAATTACTGCAATGACAGAAAAAGCTTATGAATTAACGATTCCTACATCTAAAGATATTGAAATCACAATTACAACATATAGGAACAATAATAATGATGATTTCATTAGGTTTAATATTGACAATCAAATTTCTAGGAAAGAATTCATTAATAAGGGGATTAAGCGTTTAGTAATTGAAAGGACAGGGAATATATGATTGAAATTTTCGCTCCACCACCTATTATGGTGGGATTAAATGAACATGAACTTGTACAAATATCATTAGCTATATTTTGCACATTGATATTGGTATTCGTTGATACGATATTGCGCATCTTGGTTGAGGTGCGCAATTTTAATATTGCAACCAATAGACCCTGTACAGTTGCCAACACCCTATTGGCCATACTTTGGCGTGGATGGTCAAGCGTTGAAGTTAACGGGAAAAAGAGACGGTTTTTAGTCAGTAATAAATTGCGAGCTGATATGACAAAGAAACTTGTCAAATCGTATCCATGGTTATTTGTATTGTCGTTTATCTTACTTACGTTACCAGACGTGGAATTTATCTTTTTAGGACGGCTAGATACGTTTTTAAGCACAGGAATGTATCTCATTCCCATTGTAATTGAGTTAGCATCTTGTGTTGAAAATATGATTGAACTAGAATTGGTGGAATCGAGGTGGTTTAAGCGTGCGATAAATTTATTTAAAGAGTTGATAGCGTTCGTAAGATCAATAAAGGATGCGATTAAATGATTGAAAAAATTAGTATTCGTGAGGTGTTAACAATCCTCATCCTAGGGGCGGTCAATATAATGGCCGTCCTTTATGGTTATAACGAATTGGCCATGAGTATTTCCTCCGGGCTCGTTGGCTATTTAGGAGGACGTGAATCAAATAGGAAGGAGCAAAACAAATGGAACTAGGAAAATTAAGTGCTGCGTATGAAAGCAATGGGGACCCAGCTATTGTATCAACAGGCGAGGGGGACCGTGGGGGAATTTCGTATGGTGCTTACCAATTAGCAAGTAATTGCGGAAGTGTAGATGCGTTTCTTGGTTGGGGGTTGCGTCAAGAAGATGGGTTCTACAAAGACTATGCAAGGGCTCTTCAAAGTGCAGGACCTATCAATTCAGATGAGTTCATTAGCAAATGGCAAGAACTAGGAACTGTGGATCCTAACGGTTTTATGGAAATGCAGCACGATTATATCAAATATGCTTATTATGATGTGGCATGTAGCGAATTATCCAACCAATTATTCGATGTTAATATCCATAGTCGAGCATTACGTGATGTTGTATTTTCCGCAGCTGTTCAGTATGGCCCCGGTGAAGTTGTTAATCTTTTTAAAGAGGCAATGCAATATGTTCCGGGTTGGGAGCCTGATTGGAACTTATCTTATGTAAACGACATTAAGTTTGACTGGGATTTAATTAATGGTGCATATGAACAGCGAAAGTTGCATCCATGGAACGATGAAGATAATCCAAATTGGTTGCGTGAAAATCTTGTTGAACGGTTCGATGCAGAAAAAGCACAAGCACTAGAAATGTTTTCACAAGAAATGCAAGAAAGGGGTCTATAATGAGCCTTTGGACTTTCAAGGTGTTATGTTACCTAAAACGACATAAAATTCTCATAGGGGGGCTAATTTTAATTATTTTAGCCATTGTAGGGGTATCTATATATAATTCACATCAAGTTAAAAAGCCTGTGCTATTAAAACAGGAGCAAATAAAAGATCCTGTAAAACTGGCTAATGCAATTCATATTACTAAAGATGAAGCCAAAGAAGTTATTTCTAAAAAAGAAACGGCTCAACCGGTAACCACATATTATGTACAGGCCCCTACGGTAGAACAGGCGGCCAAACAAACACAACAGGCTATCAAACATGAGGACCCGGCATTACCTAAAGCAGCAACGGAAAAGTCGGATAGAACCGCAGTAGTTGCTAATACGGATAAACAAAAGGTGGACGTTTATAAAATCAACCTAAACAAGGCACATAAGATTAAAGCTGGCGTAACGGTATTAGACAGTAAAGCTTATGAGACTATTGGCTATCAAGCAGGTAAAGTTGAAGTGTTAGCACACTTTGACGGACAGCATTTTGAAGGTGGTAGCGTTCTATATACAGTAAAGGAATGGTGATCCAATTATCTCCGAGTTGCACGGTTTGCAACAGTCAACTAATAGTTTATTGTTGAAAGAAAACATTATGAGTACACTATATCTCGACGATGACATGATGCCATATGCTGATATCTTTTTACAAGCAATCTCCAATATTGAGAAACTGGGATATTCATTTAAACCTAATTTGTTAATACATAAATATATTGAACGAAGTAAAAAGTTGCTAGGTATTACATATTGGTATCATGATGATTCCTGCTTGGTGGAACTAAGCAAGGATAACCATGATAAAGATATTGAACTAAATACAATCTATCATGAACTCGCACATGCCACTATTGAGTGCCATTTCAAAGGTCATGGTAAAGAGTTTAAAGAACTACGGAAAAAGATAATTGACGCTTACAATATTGATATTGGCGGTGCAATATTACAATGAGGTGAAAATATGGCAAAGACATTTGAATTTAACAACAAAACTTACAACTTCGCAGAAGATATTCAAGTTCCGGAAGAAGGTTTATTTGAAGCAACACTAGTCGATGAAAACAACCATCGATGTGAAATGCTCTTCAGAAATAGTAAATTGTTTAGACTAACTGAATTAGATTAGAAGTAAAAATCGCAAATTTTACCACTAAACATAATATTGAATAGTAAATTACAACAAAAGGGGTACCCAATCGGTACCCCTTATTTTTTTGACGTCAAATAAACGTCAAAATTTATATGTTATTATTGATGATTTTTGCATATAATCATTTTGTGTAAAAACATGGCCACAATGATTATTACTGGAATTTAACTAAATATATGAAAATACTAAAAATATATGATAAAATACATATATTATAAAATAAAGCTATAGAATA
>OGJC01000991.1_pt1 | contig 14525 bp, 10 predicted proteins | sample 1571941 | NCBI WGS metagenome assembly OGJC01 (sample SAMEA2582100, study PRJEB24529) | metagenome | biome: Human gut stool | place: China | collected 2011 | reverse complement strand
GCTGCCAAAGTATCGATACTGCGCCGAAGGGATGATAGCTCGTCCAGCAGGGATAAATAGTCTGCTGGTGGAAGCTCAACGGGGCGAATTTGTTTGACCAGATTGCGGATATATGCACCTCTTGACGGTGCGCCAACCCTCCGGACCTGACGATCCAGATCCGCCAAATCATCTTCCGTGAAGCGCACATAAGCCACTTTTGTTGCGCAAACATCCTTTTTGTTCATGACATCGCCTCATTACCTGAATGGCGCTGCGGAACTTTGCGGGAAGCGACGATATAGTCATATCCACTGCGAATTCCACAATAAGTACAGGTATCTTTCACAAATTGGTAGCGATCTGCGCGCCTGATTCTTATGGTGGGAACATTATAAAAAGCACTGGCACAGGCTGCACACAGGCAAATCAGCTGCGGCTCCTGCTGCTGGGGGTCGGTTTTATAATCCATGGCCGTTTCTCTCCTATGATTATGTGTATTCAAAGTCTGAGCGGCCTTGGTGCCCTTCCCTGGCACTTGTACCTCTCACTTGTAGGCCACGGCAGAGGGGGGTTGTTGCGCAGTTAGCAGAACTTATTCAAAAATAGCAAAAGCCCGGTCAAGAGGCCGGGCTTTTGCTTGCGCAAGGTGCTGTATATTTATGGATTATAGCGAGTTAGTGCATCCTGAAGCTTCTTGATCTTTCGGCAGATGGTGGATCGGTTGACTCCATGCTGACGGGCTATATCTGCCGCAGAAAATCCAGCGTATAGAAGACGGGCGATTACTTCTAAATCTGTTGGCAGAGTAGAGAGGAATTCTTCCACTTCGAGGTCGAGCTGTACAAAATTCATGTTGTCTCCTTCGTAATATCCACCCATTCCCTCTGGGTCCTGAGCATCTAGCGAACAATGACGGCGGGTCTGGGCATGATTGTTGTTGTATTCCAGACGGTCGAGTTCCTGCAACTCAGAAAGCCAAGAACTATCAATGTCAGAAATACCGTCAGAGCTGAAAACCAATGTGGAGAGTGTCCCATCCGCAAATTGGTAAATGTAGGTGTCGTGTTCGACTGCAGAAGTCAGCGAACATCCATTTTGATTGGCTACAGCAGATTTTCTTTTGTTCTTCATAGTGTGTCCTTTCCGCCCGAAGCTAGGTGCGGAAGGACACAAAAAGAGCCTGTGGTTGAAGATGACCACAGGCTTTGAGCTAAAAAAAGCGCGCAAAACTGCGGTGGGTGCATCTTCGCTCGAAACGCAACCTTTATCGCTGCGTCCTCGAACTCTTATGCATCCCTCCGCCCTTATAGCGCTATTCGGACTATGAGAGAGTGTTAATTGTGCTGAGTGGTGTGAGCCACTCAACCGCTATATGTTCCATGCCTTATGACACGGAGGGTATTCAAGAAAAGCAAGTTCGTTTGCCTCTCCTGAATTCCAGAAATAAAGGAGAACCTAAAACCACACAACTACTTCGGTCAATCAACGAAAATGGAAAACTTCGATAAAGAATTTACGCTTTGCTATTTCGGGAACATTGGCCAAAAGGCGGTATGCTTCTAGAATGACTCCCGACGCACAGAATCTGGATGAAAAATATTTTTACATCCGCATAAAAAATATCGAAATCCGCAGCAGTGCGTGATATAATAATGTAAATACTAGGGGTAAATGCACAATTTATGGTGCATCGGCCCGGCTTTCTCTCCTTTATGTCAAAATTATAAATCGCAAAGAAAGAAAAGTCGGCCCCGTAAAGTAACCGTTATGTTATAGAGAAGTTTCCGTTTGGAGGTGTCACCCATTGAAAGAACTTGTCTTTGCAACGATCTTAGCTGAATTAAAAAAGTCATGGGGAGATACGGTCACTGATCCAGACCTGATTAATCTACTCTATGACTCTGTTGCCGATCCCGTGGGTTTAACAAATAGAAATGGCGAACCAATTACGGTAAGCAAGGGGACCGCGAGCAAGATTGTAAATAGACAGCCTGGAGGCAATCCTCATCGTTCAATTCGCAAGTATTCGACAGATGATAGAGTTACTAGCTCGATTGCGAATTACTTTTCTAGGAACATTGTGAAGAGGCTGTTAAAAGGCAGTGAAGATGACCTGATTGAAAGACTAAAGACGGTCATTCAGGAAGACTCTGGAATTGCTGAAACCAAAAAACAAGAGCTTTTAAAAAATGCACAAAAAAATACGCTCGCCCTGTTTTTGGCAAGCGCATTCTTGTACTCGGTTTCAAGAGAAAATGTATCTACTGGAAGTAGTGAAAATAAATCTTCAGTAAATACCACAGAACTTCAGTTAATTCCTGTACCAACCGGTATCACCGGAGTTGAAGGCAGTTACACTGATGCTCTTCTCGCAGCTTATGGTCAGGCTGAACATATAAAAGATTTCACTGCCGATATGTTGGACAAGTACCCAACACACAAACAAAACTTTAGCAACCAGCGGAAGTATTTTTTTGCCGCTGAGGCTGTTCGCAGAGGAACTCGTGACTTATACCGCAAAAATGAAAAAGACCAGTTTGAGGTATTGAAGGATGAAATGTATGAAGGTGTCACGGAAGTTTGGGAGGATGAAGCTAAAAACGGTCTTGCTCGGATGCGGAAGGTTTTGACACAAGCTACAAACACCTCTCTTGATAAATGTCGCATTTGTAGAGATACGGAGTGGATTAGCAATAGTGTGCGTAAAGGAGTATGTCACTTTCTTGTTGGAGAAAACAGGTTGAAGGGATGGGTGCGAGATGATGATGGACAAGCTATTTAATAGCACATTTGAGAACTCGCTTCGCATTCTTTTGCTAATGGACGAGTTTGGGAAAAAACAAAATTTAGATATGTTATATGTGGCGGATTTTATGGTTTCTTATGGGGCAACCTTTGGTTTCAGCAAAGCTGACCTTAATGGAGATAACCCATATAAGTTCAGCGAATTTGCGTCACGTCGCGAGATTGTACGGTTAGCATTAAAACAACTAGTGCTCGATGGTCTTGTATATCCATCAGATACAGATACTGGTATTCTGTATTCACTCACAGAGTTAGGCCATAACTTGAGCTTAACATTAGATAGTGACTATGCGACGGAGTATCGTACAACAGCAAAACAGGTTGTTATTGCTGTAGATGGCAAATCTGAAAGAGTACTTATCAAAAAAATAAATAAAATGTCAACTGCGTCGTTGGTGAAAGGAAGCAAAGCATGAACAGGTTCTACATTAAGAGTATTGGGGCCTCTGGCCCAAGTGTCGAATACTCTCAAATAACTTTTGATGCAGGAGTCAATATTTTGCACGGCCCTTCCAATTCGGGAAAATCATATGTCATTAACTGCATCAATTTTATGTTTGCCGCAAAAGAGGCCCCATTCACAATTTCCAGCACAGGATATGACACTATTCACATGACATTGGAGTCAATGGACGGCTTTATTTTGCAGATGAAAAGGCGAATTGTAGAAAGCACAAAAGGAGATGTTGGTGAAAATTCTGTAGAAGTATCCAGTAATTTTCCGGAGATTAGATCTGGTAATTACAGCATTCAAAAACTTGAATACAGTGACTTATTACTAAAACTTTTCGGAATATCAGAGAGAACAAAAATTATCTCTACAAAGGAATTCAAGCTGCAAAATCTTACAAACAGAAGTTTCCTTCATTCCTACTTTATTGATGAAGATAATATATATGAAAAGGGCCCTGCATTTGATGTGCCAAAACATTCAAAGATAACAGCGTGTCTAACGGCACTGAATTTTCTTTTCTGTGGAAAAGACTTGAGTGAGTTGGTGCCCGCAGAAAGCAAAGAGGAACGGGAACTTAATAGAGCAAAGAAAAATGCGGTTATCTTTTATATTACTCAGAAGATCCAGAGTTTAACACAAAAAAGAAGCATTTTAGAACAATCATTGGCAGAAGTTGATAATACCGATGCCGAAGTAAAGATAGATGCTATTTTGGGGGAAATTGCAGCCATCGAGCATCAGATTCATGAGGCTACGGAGCGCAGCAGAAAACTGATGGAAGAAATCTTTTCTGTCAACTCTAAGCTGGAAGAAGCAACATATTTACAGGAACGGTATAGCGCATTACATACGCAGTATAATTCTGATATTAAACGACTGCGGTTTATTATAGACGGTGAAAAAAAAGGCATTCAGCGCCAACATATAGTCAAGTGTCCCTTCTGTGATAGCTCTATGCAAGATAAACCGGAACGGCGTGTTTCTTATGCTCAAGCATCACAAGTTGAGTTGGAACGCATTACTCTGCAAATGGACGATTTGGAAAAAGCAGAATATGATATTCAACAAGAAATAAGCTCTTTGGAGGAACAACTTCATGAATTGAATCAGCAAAACGAAGAAATTACGCAAATGATTAGCCAAAGTTTAACGCCAAAGTCCGTACAGTTGCGAGATATGCTTGAATCTTATAAGCGCATCGTGCAAATCAAGCAGGAGCTTTCCACAGTAGACGCTATATCTACGGATCTTAATACTGATGCATTCGACCGTGAGATGGAGGAAGAAAGCGTCTCTCTCGCGTTCAAACCGATGGAACATATTGATATGGATCGTTGGAAGCAGTGGAGTGATACATTTGCTGATATAGTAAAAAAATGTGGATATCCGAACTGCTCGAGTGCACGTATATCGCCAGAAACTTATGATGCTATCGTCAATGGAAAGAGCAAAGCCGATGAAGGCAAAGGATATCGGGCCTTCCTTAACAGCATCATCCTCTTCTCGTTGATGAAAACTTTGGAGGATGGCTGTTCTTATCGTCCTGCGATGCTAATTCTGGACTCTCCCATTTTGACTTTGAAGGAAAAAATTCGTCCCGATGAATTGGCTGATCCAGGCATGAGAGCATCTCTGTTTAGATACATGATTGAAAACTGTGGAGACAATCAGATTATCATTGCGGAAAACGAGATCCCTTCGGCCCAAGTCGTGGATTACAGTAGCGCCAGAATGATTGAATTCACTCTAGATAAAAATAGCGGCGTATATGGTTTCTTGAAAAGCGTTCGTAACAGTGAAAACCGCTAATTTGTTTAGATAACAGGAGACGAAATTCATGGCTAAAACAATTTCCTATAAGAAACTTTGGAAACTTCTAATTGATCGTAATATGAGCAGAAGCCAATTAAGGGAGGTCACTGGAGTTAGCACAGCATCTATTGCAAAACTTGGTAAGGGCGAAAACATAACAACTGGCGTACTTATCAAAATTTGCGAAGGTTTGCAGTGTGATTTGACTGATATCATGGAGCTGGTTGACGAGGAATAACGCTGGTTGCGCCTTTCCCTCTGTATCATGGCAAGCAATGCCCCTGGATAGCCATTCGGCTTCCGGCGCTGCTTGTTGAGGGTATCCCCCAAGCCCCCATAAACGCAGGATTTCATCCTGCGGCTACGCGTTCTTTGAACGCTATTTCGATTCCGGACTTTCTTACTGTGCATGACAAACCAAGAAGATCTTCCTACATTTCTGTGTGACCGTTAGTCATGGTGCGGAAGTTCTACGAGATAAACCATCTATGCAAAATGTGACGCTATGAGGAAGGGCGTGAAATATTCTTATGTTTGATTTTGGAAATGCAAACGACGGCCAGCGAAAGGCTATCTCCGCTGCGGAAGGGCCTGTCCTTATTACAGCTGGTCCTGGAACTGGAAAAACATATACGCTTGTTCAACGCACAATCTATCTCATAGAAGAATGCAATGTAAAACCGGAAAGCATCTTCGTCGCCACATTTACGGAGAAAGCAGCTAAAGAACTAATAACAAGAATCACAAACGAGCTGTCCAATAGAGGCATTGCGGCGAATATTAACGAAATGTATATCGGTACATTTCACTCCCTCTGCCTTCGAATTCTAAAAGAACATCTAGAATATACTCGGCTTCGCAGAAACTATCGCCTTTTGGATGCTTTCGATCAACAGTACATGGTTTTCCAGAATATCCATCGATTTAGAAGTATCCCTCAAATTGAAATTGCTCTGCCGAATGGTGGTGCATGGAAACAAGCAGCCGCTATCTGCAATTATGTAAATAACCTCTCTGAAGAACTCGTAACCCCCGAAGAATTAATGGCCGATGCGGATCAATCAATTGCAGCTCTTGGGCGAATGCTTAAAGAGTATCGCGACATTCTCGCTGAAGGGAATTTGATGGACTTTTCTTCTATTCAGATTGAAGCCTATCATCTTCTTCGAGAAAATGCAGAAATACTGGATGAATTGCGTTCCCAAATTACACACCTCATGGTTGATGAATATCAGGATACGAACTTTATCCAGGAGCAGTTGGTATTTCTTCTCGCCGGAGACAGAAAGAACATCTGTGTAGTTGGTGACGATGACCAGGGTCTCTACCGTTTTCGTGGAGCAACAATCCGAAATATATTGGAGTTCCCGCAGAAGTTTGCGGATGGTGAGTGTCGTATTATTCCGCTAGTCGTCAACTACCGTTCTAACAGTGATATTGTTGATTTCTACAACAGGTGGATGGCTACCACGGATGGCGCAAAGTTCAAGTTTAGCTGGGACAATTTCCGGTATACCAAGCAGATTGAACCGCACGAGAAAACATTGCTTCATAGTCCAGCGGTCGTGAAACTCGCCAGTGATAATGATCCTGATGAGTGGCATGAGAAAATTCTGAATTTTATCAATGACCTTAAAGACTCAGGCAAGCTCACGGACTATAATCAAATTGCCTTCCTCTTCCAATCTGTAAAGCATCCCCGTGTCACAGCACTTGCCCGTTTTTTGGAACAAAACCACATAAATGTTTATTCGCCACGCTCAGATATGTTTTTTCAGCGTGATGAGATACGCCTAGCTCTTGGATGCCTGATGCTTATGTTCCCGCGCTATGTGCAAGGATTAGAGAATGGCGATTATGTATTTCTCCGTCCAGAGCACCTGACTTATTACCGGAATTGCATCATGCTGGCAAATGAATATCTTATGCGGCCAGAAAATTCAGAACTTTTGAAATGGATACGCCGCAGAGGAAAAGCCCATATCAGTTTGACTGATGCCACGGACTATGCCTATTGCGGATTGATGTATCAGCTTTTTGAGTTTCAGCCTTTTGCAGGGATTCTTGATACAGAGATGGATGTTGGTGTGGTTGACATCCGCCCCACTCGAAATCTTGCGAAGCTGACGCAAATCATCGGCAAGTTTGAATACCTTCACCGAGTGGACGTTCTGGATGCAACCGAATATCGTGGCAAACGCCGTATTGATCAGAATACGGAGATGCTTTTCAACCTTTATTTGCGCCTCCTCTTTGATGGGGGAATCACGGAGTATGAAGATGATTCTGAGTATGCCCCCAGCGGCTGTGTATCGTTCCTGACGATCCACCAGTCCAAGGGTATGGAGTTTCCGATTGTTTTAGTGGATTCTTTATCGAATGTACCAAGAAAGAACACAAATGACTTGATGATGCAGATTGAGGAGCGTTACTTCAAGCGTCCTGCTTTTGAACCGCATGAGGTTACGAAGTTCTTTGACTTCTGGCGACTCTACTACACGGCATTTTCCCGTGCACAAGATCTGCTTATTCTGACCTGTAATGAGGACAATCGGACCCCCAGCAACTATTTCAAAGAAATCTATGGGGAACTGCAATCCTTGGACAGCTCTGGATTTGACATACAAGAGTTTGACTTTAAACCAATCAAAGACGTAAACATCAAGAATACCTACTCGTTCACATCGCACATTTCGGTTTACGAAACTTGCGCCTTGCAATATAAGTTCTACAAGGAATTGGAATTTATGCCGGTCCGTGCGAACGCTATGCTCTTTGGTACTCTGGTGCATGAAACGATTGAGGATATTCACCGGGCTGCTTTGCGACATGAAGAGCAAACGATTACCACGGAAAATATAAGTCGCTGGTTCGATTCCAATTATGTGTCGCTTACAAAAACAGAGCATACATACCTGGCTGGCCCTCAGCGCGAGGCAGCTTTGAAACAGGTGCTCCGCTATGTGGACAGACAACATGGAGATTGGTCGGCTATTCAACAGGCCGAGGTGGATGTATCTCTTGTGAAACCGGATTATATTATTGAGGGCAAAGTCGATCTGATTCGCGGCGAAGGAGATACAGTTGAAATTGTAGACTTTAAATCCCAGCGCAAACCCGACATGGAGAAGGACCGCGAACAGCTCGAGCGATATCGTCGGCAGCTTCATATCTATGCCCATCTTGTGGAGGAGCGCACCGGAAAGAAGGTCAGCAAAATGCACATTTACTATACTGGCGAAGACAGCGGTGTGCCGACGATTACCTATCCGTACACAAAATCTGCTGTGGAAGGTACAATGGCGGCATTTGATGATACGGTCAAGAAGATTATGAAGAAGGATTTTCGCCGCTGCGCTGAAGACCCGAAGGTCTGTAATACGTGCGACTTTCGATTCTATTGCAGGGGGAAATAACAATGCCGGATATATACGACCCAGAGAGAGGCTTAAAAATTGGTCTTACTGATGAAGACTACGAGGATTACCAAAACGGTAATTTATCGGATGATTTCTATGCGAGACGGACAGACGGCTCCATAGCAAATCGCGTTACTATCAGCCCTTTGGATGATGACAATGATGAGGATGGAGAGCCGTCAGGTGAAATTGATCCAGGCTCTGCTGTGATAGGTGCTTTAATTATGGCTACTATTGCCGGAGCCACCTACGGGATAAAGAAATTATGGGATAGGCATAAAGCGAAGAAAGCCGAGACACAGGTCAATGTCCGAAAGGAAGAGGGCACACAATTGTCAACCGAAACTGCGTGTGAAGTTCTTTCAACGGAGACGGCGAAGAGCAATGATGCCGAACCAAAGTCACTAACTCAAGAAGAAGCAATACAAGAGTTAATGAAGATACTTGTCGGGATGGCAGAAATAGCGGCTGGAAAGAAAAAAGTTTCAGAAGGTGTTGAAAATCTCAGCAATGCCGGGATAGTCGATAGAATGGTATTGCTGAAAAAACTCTCTGATTCACAAACACTTGAATGCTTGAATGCTTATCTGAAAAACAATCCGCAGTTTTTGATGCAAAATCAAACAATACTCGATGGTATATTTGGACGCAGCCTTACCGCGGAGGGGCAGTACATTCCGCTGGCTGTATCGGATATCGAACAGCAACTACGAACCGAAACTATTCAGGAGGATTAACGAAAATGGAAAACGGCGAGCAACTGACTTTTGAATTCGAACAGCGACCGACGATTAAAGGGTTTCCAGAACTGCGTTGGACCGGCAAGCGCCCGTACCGTTCCACACAGTATTACCCTGCGCAGCTGAGAGAGACCTATGGAAAAGAGAAAAACGGCTGGCTCAATAAAATTTTCTGGGGTGATAATCTCCAGGTTATGAGTCATCTACTGAAAGAGTATCGCGGACAGGTAGACTTGATTTATATCGATCCTCCGTTTGACAGTAAGGCTGATTATAAGAAAAAAATTGACCTTCGTGGCATAGGAAAGGCTGAAAGTGATAGTACTTCTTTTGAAGAAAAACAGTATGGCGACATCTGGACAAATGATGAATACTTACAGTTCATGTATGAGAGACTGCTCCTTATGAGGGAACTGCTATCTGACAAGGGCTCAATATTTATTCATTGCGATTGGCACAAAAATCATCATCTTCGTTGCTTAATGGATGAAGTATTCGGCCCTACTAACTTTGTTAATGAAATTGTATGGTGCTATTATGGGCCTGGCTCGCCAGGAATGCGTCAGTTCAATAGAAAACACGATAATATTTTATGGTATAGCAAAACATATAATAAATGGAAATTTAATGCCGATGCTGTACGCATTCCTCACGATGAAAAAACAACAGGAAACTTTAAACAAGGGCTTCGCGGCTCCGGTTTTATTGCAGGTGATTATAACTTAGCCGATGGTAAAATACCGGAAGACTGGTGGGAAATGGCTATTGCAGGGCGCTATCCAAATGATGGCGTAAAACGTGTTGGCTATCCTACTGAAAAGCCGTTTAAACTTTTGGAAAGAATCATAAGTGCGACTACTGATGAGGATGACATTGTTGCTGATTTTTTCATGGGTAGTGGTGTTGCACAAATGTGTGCTATGAAAATGGGCCGCCGATTTATTGGTGCAGATATAAATTTAGGAGCAATTCAAACAACAACAAAGCGTTTGCTGGCGGTAGCCAAAGAACTGGAAGAAAGCCAAGCCGGAATAGAATCGCCAAGTGATATCAAATACACTGGCTTTGAAGTTTACAACGTCAACAATTATGACTTTTTCCGCAACCCGGTGGAAGCCCGCGACTTGTTGATCTCTGCACTGGAGATCCAGCCATTCCCGCAAAGTGATGTTTGGGACGGCGAACTGGATGGCCGGATGGTAAAAATCATGCCGGTCAACCGTATCGCTACAAAGGCAGATTTAAAGGAACTTCTTGCCAATCTACCCTATAAAACCTATGAGAAGCGCAAGGGAGAAAATCCGAACCAACCTGTGGAACGCATGACCATCGTTTGTATGGGACATGAACCTGATTTGAAAGGCGCTCTGGAGCAGGAACTGATCGAGTACAAAGTAGATGTTCAGATTGTGGACATCCTCCGCGATAAAAAAGATCTCCAGCTCAAGCGTGACTCTGAGGCGGAAATCGTCCGTGAAGGGGATAAACTGGTTATCCGCTCTTTCTACCCGATGAATCTCCTGCAAAAACTCTCTCTCCAGAAAGAGTATGTGGAGGACTGGCGGCAGTTGGTTGACTCCATCATGATCGACTGGAACTACGATGGAGTAGTTATGCAACCTGTCGTAACCGATGTTCCTGGAAAGAATGAGATGGTGAGTGGCATCTATGATATTCCTGAAAATGCTGGCACCATCAAAGTTAAGATCACCGATCTGCTCTCCGAGTCACTGGAAGTGGAGGTGCGTTAAATGGCTGCTGCCTTTGATTCAAATTTTTCCTTCAACCAACAGCTTTGGTACTACTACACCACCAACCGTGGAAAAATCCGTTCCCGTTACAATGATCTCACAAGAAAATTTCTTGCGTATAATGACAGCGAGGAAAATCCTCATGCGTTCCTGCGTAAGCCGCAGTTTGAGGCACTGGAAATGTATGTGTTTGTGAAGGAATTCATGAACAACAAACAGGTCTATGAGATGTTTGATGACTGGCGAAATAGGAGGGATCGCTTTTCTGATGCATCCTATTATGCTGTTGATAAGGGCGGTCAGATTCGCCTTGACGACGCACCTACTGAAAAGCAAACGGATACGATCTTCAAGCAAATGAAAAAGTATCGTGAGAATTATCCAAACTATATATACGCCCTCACGATGGGACTTGGGAAGACCATTCTCATGGCTACCTGCATTTTCTATGAGTTTCTGCTTGCGAAGAAGTATCCAAGGGATAAGCGATTTTGCCACAATGCCCTCGTGTTTGCACCGGATAAGACCGTTTTGCAGTCCCTCCGTGAAATTATGACCTTTGACAAAACGAAGGTTGTGCCGCCGGAGTATGCCCGTGTATTGGATGCAAACATCAAATTCCACTTCTTGGACGAAACAGGTACGATTCTGCATACAATTGATGATTCCGACTTCAATATCATCATCTCCAACACGCAGAAGATCATCGTAAAGAAGAAGCGGAAAGAAACAACAGCTGCCGAAACGCTGTTCAGCGGTTCCGGCTCCCTGCTTTCCGCAGTTTACGGTACAGACAGTGCGGATGCCGAAGACGATGCGTGGGATGATTCCACCCTGATGGATAACCAGAGGTTCAAAAAGCTCTGCCGCCTTCCGCAGCTTGGCGTCTATGTCGATGAGGCCCATCATCTTTTTGGAGCCGACTTGGAAAAACAGATCAGATCGAGCGGCGCAAACAAAACAAGTCTCCGCGACACCATCAACCTGCTTGCGGCAAACACTTCTATTGTTGCTTGCTATAACTATACCGGTACCCCGTATGTTAAGAATCAGCTCCTGCCGGAGGTGGTTTATGCTTATGGTCTGCGAGAATCCATCTGGAACGGCTTCTTGAAAGATGCGGACCCTATCGGGTACGAAAATGTAAAAACCGAGGAATTCCTCACCACTGTGGTAACAACGTTCTGGGAGCGTTATGGTGGCCGGACTTACGATGGCCTGAATCCCAAGCTGGCGATCTATGCTGCGGGTGTTGAGGAAGCCGCAACAGAGGTAAAACCGGCACTTGAAAGAATTCTGGCCAAGCTCGGTGTTCCGGCCTCGAAAATTCTTTTGAATGTGGGAGACGCAAAATACACCAAGAACGATGATATCAGAGACTTCAACAATCTAGATGTTCCTGGAACAGAGGGTAATGAGAAGCAGTTCATTATTCTTGTTGAAAAGGGTAAGGAGGGATGGAACTGTCGCTCGTTGTTTGGCGTCGCACTTTTCCGTAGCCCCAAATCGAAGATATTTGTTCTCCAGGCCACTATGCGTTGTCTCCGTGCCATCACGGATGAGCGTTTGACGGCTACGGTATTCCTCTCCAAAGAAAACTTTGATACTTTGGATGACGAACTCCACAAGAACTTCAACATGGAGATCAAAGATATCAAAAAGCCGTCAAATGATAACCGCCACAAATACCAGGTGCGTGTGCTTCCGCCTCCGAGGACAATTACCCTAAAGCGTGTATGGCATGAGTATACCCTTCACAAAAAAGAATACTCCCAGCCGGTAGACTTCAAACTGGCAGGAGCCGACCTTTCTAAATACGCCAGCACCATGTATGAGCGTGACAGCCTTGCACGGGATACTACAGTCAAAGAAAAAAACATTGACTACCTGCAGGAGAATATGAAGTACAGCGAATACTCCCTTGCTGGAGAAGTAGCACGATACTTGAACATTTCCTGTATCCTTGCGGCAAAGATCTTGAGGGAATCCGTAGATGGCGCAGATGTGATCTTGGATGCAGTCAACCGCTATAATGCAGTTCTGGATGACTACATTATCCCAGGCGTGTTTCATGCGCTCTTTGATATCACGGCGGAACTGAAAACGGAGGATAAAGAGCTGGTCCTGCTGCGTGAACCCAAAGAAGCTGGATATTACGAATTTTCTGCAAAGGATGACCTGGTCATTACAAATCGTTGTCCCGGCTTTACCCCGGAACAAATCAAGAAAAGTTTCCATGCTGATACCTACTGCTTCGATTCTATCCCAGAGAAAGAATGTTTTATGCAGTATATCACCAGTGGAAAAGTCAAAGAAGTATACTTCACAGGAATGTTTACCTCCAACCAGGGAGATCTTTCCGTGCATTATTATGACCCGGAATCGGGCAGAATCCGTCAATACTATCCGGACTTCTTGGCAAAAATGGCGGATGGGTCCTACCAGCTGATTGAAGTCAAAGGAGATAATAAAATTGACGATACTGTGGTAAAAGCGAAGCAAGCAGCCGCAGAGGAGATGGCCATAGCAAGTGGAATAAAGTATCTGATGTATGCAGGAAGCCAGATCGTTAACTCTCATGTTTTGGAAGATGCCTCTGACACCGCATCAACTATTTCTATGTGCTGATAGCCACTTATACGACCTATTGGGTCACGATCAGCTTACCGCTGATCGTGACCTTTTTCTTTTTCCATGTCGTATGCCATTTCCATATTTAAGAGCCGATCCACATTGGCCTTTGCCGCCAGCAGCTCCCGCATTTCCTCCCGGGAGCGCCGGTACTCGGTATAGGTCTTTTTCTTTTCCTCTAGGAGCCGGGCGTAATCGGCTTGTAGCTCCTTGACTTTGGGAAGCTTCTTGACCCCCATATCATCAAAGGCATTTTTGGCCGCCTGATGGAGCAGAATTTCCTCCTCATGTTCCTCTCGGAATTTCTTGGAGTAACCAGCCTTCCGATAGGCCACATAGGTGTCGCGGGTCTTGGCATAGTTGATGATATGGGTCCGCAGGACGGCAATCTCCGCTATTCGTTTCTCCGCAGCCTTGATTCTTGCGGATAGCTCATTGTGGTGGGCCGTGGCCGCAGCAGCCTTTTCCTCCAGCACTGCATACTCCAGCAGGTTATGCTCGGTGAGATAGTTCACGGTCTGCGCCATCTGTTTCAGATTAAAGACCTTGGCCCATCTCGCATATCCGGCACCTTTTCCGGCCTGGAGCTTTGCCTGGATGTCAACCAGCAGATTGACCTTCGGCAGATCTGCCCGCTTGACCGGCTTCTGACGGGGCGTATGCACCTTTTGACCGGCGAGGACGGCCAACAGGTCTTCCAGGGTGTAGTCACCGCCCAGGCTGTCCAGGCGGGATACTTTACTCCAGCCGGGGAGCTTCAAACGGTAGGCTTTCCCTCGCTTGGATACTTCGCAGCCGGATTTCTGGAGCAGCTTCAGCAGCTCGTCCAGGTCAGCAGGCTTTTGTGCCAGAGCGTTGTCAATGGCAGCACGGAGCAATTCTCGGTGGGAGGGCTTCGCCTGGTCGCCCAACCATTTGTTATAGCTTTTTC
>OGJC01000990.1_pt1 | contig 14556 bp, 16 predicted proteins | sample 1571941 | NCBI WGS metagenome assembly OGJC01 (sample SAMEA2582100, study PRJEB24529) | metagenome | biome: Human gut stool | place: China | collected 2011 | reverse complement strand
GGATTGGCGCAAAGAATTGCAGACGGCCATATTCCTAAGCCGTTGGCAGATAAACGTGTCATCTCCTTGAGCATGGCAAGTCTGGTTGCCGGCACTAAATATCGCGGTGATTTTGAAGAGAAGCTTGAAAATATTATCAAGGGTGTGGAAAAGAATCCCAAGACGATACTATTTATTGATGAGGTGCATCAGATTATTGGTGCCGGTAAAGCCGAGGGTTCCATTGATGTATCCAGTGTTTTGAAGCCCTATTTGGCAAGAGGGCGGATCAAGTGCATCGGCGCTACAACGATTCATGAATATGAGCGGTTTATTGAAAAGGACAGAGCCTTGGCAAGACGTTTCCAAACGGTAATGATCAATGAACCGGATATGGATAAATGTATCCGCATGGTAGAAGCTAAGCTGCATGATTATGAACAATTTCACCATGTGCAGGTAGAACCTTCGCTGGCCCGGCAAATGGCAGAGTTAACGCAGATTTATCTGCCGGAAAAGAAACTGCCTGACAAGGTATTTGATGTTTTGGATCTTTCCTGTGTCAGTGCGTCAAGAGAGGGCAGAGCGGTAACGCTGGCTGATGTGGAGAAAAGTATTGAGCAGCTCTCCAATATTCCTTTCAGCAGTGAACAGAAGCTGAAGGCTGTGGAAGAAGGTCTGCGTTCAGCCCTGCACGGTCAGGAAAATGTGATTCAGGCATGTCTTGAACAGCTTGCCCTGCGGACTTCGGCTTCCATGGATAAACCAGCGGTCTGGTTTTTAAATGGCAAAAAGGGAACCGGCAAGAGCAGCTTTATTCATGCGTTGAATGAACATTATTTTCATCAAAAGGAAATCCTTGAAATTGACTGCCTGAATTTTGATGCGACAATGGAAATTGTAGCCTCAAAACTAAAACAGAAGCCGCTTTCTAGTGTGGTAATTGAAAATATTCAGGAAGCTCCGCTAGCCTTAAAGGAAAAATTATTTGCGGCTTTTGATAAGGGAATTCTTTTATTTAATCATGAAAATGTACAGCTGAAGCATGCTTATTTATTAATTGTCGGCTATTTTCCAAAAGAAGGCAGTGCTTTTCTAAAAGAAAAACAACGCAGCGGTCTGCGTTATGAACTTGAAAATGCGGTTGATGAATTTTTTGAATTTGAAGAATTAAATGATGAAATCAAGATGCAGATTCTTACTGATAAGGTAGGCACGAAAGCGAAGGATGTTAACTTATTAACCATCGTGCAGTCTACCTCAACCATCGATGAAGCTGAACGTAAAATACGCAAACAGCTGCATGCGATTGCTTCTAATCAAACAGCATAAAAAAAACAACGCCAGATTTATTATTGGCGTTGTTTTAACTTAATGCCATTCATTAACGGTCACGAAGATTTAGATATCTTATGCAAATTAAACAGAATTTGAATTTATTTTTCTAATAGTTCCGAATTACTGCATTTAGCTTTATATCAGAAAATCAATATGAAAATCAATATTTTATCGACTATAATCGATAAAATTAGAAATATAATAAAAGTATCGACTGTAATCGATAAAATAAAGCATATTAAATCAATTGTATAAGCAAAGAATGAACAGGCATGACGTCATTAAAAGCATAGTAATGTTTGTCTCCTTATGATAAAATGAAGAAAAATAACATCATATGTAGGGAGCAGTGTATGAGTAATCTAATTAATAGTATCTTCAAAAATAAAAAGGTAAATTTATCCAAGCTTGAACCCTTTGGTTTTGTGTTGACTGAAACAGGCTATGTGTTTAATCAGAATTTAAAGGATTGTGAGCTGAAATTAATCATTTGGATATCTATGTCGGGTGAGCTTTCCGCAAAGGTTTTGGATGCTTATTCTGAGGAACCGTATACCCTGCATTTAACAGAGGGAGCGGCCGGCAGTTTTGTGGGGAATGTTAAAAGTCAATATGAAGAGATTCTGCTGTCTCTTGCCGAGCAATGCTATGAACCGGATGTGTTTCATATGAGCCAGGCGCTTGAAGTGATTGAGCATGTGCATAATACTTATGGTGATGAATTAGAGTTTTTGTGGAAAAAGTCTAAGAGTGCTGTATGGAGGCGCAAGGATAATAATAAATGGTATGGGGTTATGCTTTCTATCACGAAGCGTCAGCTGGGGCTGGATGGTGATGATTTGATAGAAATCATTGATTTGAGGATTCAGCCGGAGGAATTAGAGAGCTTGGCGGATCATCAATATTATTTTCCGGGTTATCACATGAATAAAAAGCACTGGCTAACGATTATTCTTGATGATTCAATTGATCTTGATGAGATAAAGCAAAGGATAGCAGTGAGTTATCAGTTAGCAGCTTTAAAATAAGGAATGCTTGATTAGGAGGTTTTTATGAAATATTCGGCCATGATTTTAGCGGCTGGCAGCGGACAGCGCTGCGGCTTTGGTTATAATAAGCTGCTTTATCGTTTTGAGGACGGTGAAACAATTCTTGAAAAAAGTGTTAGAGCTTTTGAACGTCAAGCTGACTGCGCGCAGATCGTACTTGTAATCAGTGAAGGTGATGAGGAAATTATTCGTTCATTATTCGGCAATCGTGTTGAGTATGTGTATGGCGGTGCTTCGCGTCAGGACAGCTCGCTGAATGGCTTGGCGGCAGTGTGTTATGATTATGTGATGATTCATGACGGCGCCCGCCCTTATGTCAGTGATGAGGAAATTCAGGCATGTGCTAAACGCTTAGAAACGTGTGATGCCTGTCTTTTAATGGTGCCTGCCAAAGATACGATCAAGGTTGTGGAAAAGGGTCAGGTGATGTCAACGCTTAAGCGTGAATCATTGATGATCGCGCTGACTCCGCAATGTTTTAAAACAGCGTTAATTAAAGAATGCACACAAAAGGCTAAACGTGACGGCGCTGTGGTTACTGATGACGCTTCAATTGTCGAAATGTATGGCGATAGACCGGTTGAGGTTGTGTGCGGCAGTTATGCTAATATTAAGATAACTACACCCGATGATTTAAAGTAGTCATTTAGCGTTTTCATGATTTCATCCTTCATCGCATAGAGTATAGTGGTGAGAGTATGAAACGGATAAAACGTAAATTAATGAATGTAGGCATCGTTATGCTGTCGTGTCTTTTGGCGGTGCTTTTTAATCAGGAGGTTACACCGGTCAGCGAAGAGGCAGAGAAAATTGTCGCCCTGACTTATGATGATGGTCCGAGCAAGGTTTCCACAGCCGCTCTTTTGGAAGTTTTAAAGAAGCATGACGCGACTGCGACTTTTTTTGTGAATGGCAATCATGCCTTGGAAAATAAAGAATTGATCAGCGCGATCGTTGAACAGGGCAGTGAGATTGGCAATCATACACTGGATCATGTATGGCTGAGTAAGGTTGATGAGGCTGAAGCTTTGCGGCAGGTAATCGGCAATGAACATTTGCTGCGCTTTCTCAGCGGTCAAGAGGGAATCATGCCGCTCAGACCGCCCTATGGCGATATTAATCAAACCATTCTTGATCAGTTTAACCTGCCGATTGTCTTATGGAGCGCTGATTCCCGTGATTGGGAGGTGCAGGATGTGGAGCGGATCAAAGCAAACGTCTTATCAGAAATTGAAGACGGCGGCATCATTATCATGCATGACGGCTATGAAACCAGCGTACAGGCCACCGATGAATTGCTGGCCCTATTAACCGCTCAAAACTACCGTGTCGTCTCAGTATCTGAGCTGTTTGCACTGAAACATCAAAGCATGCCGCTGCATGAAAAAATAAAAACCTGCAAATAAGGAATAAAAGTGAAAAAATGCCTGAAAATAGGGAATTTCTTCATTTTTTTCTTTACAAAGCGCTCAGGTTTTGTTATTATACTAAATACGGGTAGATATGTCTAATATTTACTCCTTGCTCATCAGTGAGTGGTGAGCCAATAGACCACAAGGAGGTGTACACCATGAGAAAGTACGAAATTATGTACATTTTAAAAGCTAATCTTGAAGAAGCAGCTCGTCAGGAAGTTGTTAACGGACTGCACGCTATCATCACAAGCCACGAAGGTACAATCGACAATGTTGATGATTGGGGAATTAAAGAATTCGCCTACGAAATCGACGGTGACATGAAAGGATACTATACAGTGTTAAAGGTAACTGCAACAACTGAAGGTGTTCAGGAATTTGATCGTTTGTCTCGCATCAACAACAACGTTGTTCGTCACATGATTATTAAGCTGGAAGCTTAATAATTTAAGACAATGATCAATCGTGTTGTATTAGTGGGTCGAATTACTAAAGACCCAGAATTAAGAAAGACTCAGTCAGGACTTTCCACTGTTTCATTTACGGTTGCCTGCAACCGCCGTTTCACAAGTCAAGGACAGGAGCCGCAGGCTGATTTCATCAACTGTGTCGCATGGCGGCAGACGGCTGACTATATGGCTAACTATGTGAAAAAAGGTGCATTGTTGGGTGTTGAAGGAAGAATTCAGACACGCAATTATGAAGATCAGACAGGTAAACGCGTCTATGTGACAGAAGTTGTCTGTGACAGTGTTCAAACTTTAGTAAGAAGCAATACTGAGGGACAGAGCAATTATCAGCCGTCATATCAGGCTTCTGCTCCGGCAGATAACAGCGGTTATACACCGGACAGTCCTACTAGCTATGACAATGATTTTTCAACTGAAACATTAGATATTGCAAGTGATGATTTACCATTCTAGGTAAATAGAAAGGAGATTTCTACCATGGCATTTAAGAAACAACGTATGGGACGCAAAAAAGTTTGCTACTTTACTAAAAACAAAATCGAAACAATCGACTACAAGGATACTGAATTATTAAAACGTTTTATTTCCGCTAACGGAAAAATTATTCCAAGACGTGTAACAGGTACTTGTGCTAAATATCAGCGTATGCTTGCTACTGCTATCAAGCGCGCTCGCCAAATGGCTTTACTGCCTTACGTAGCAGACTAATACAAACAGCCTCCGTCAATGAATGATGGAGGTTTTATTCTTTAGGAGGGTCTTATGCATCAGAGTGAAACACGTAAAATTACAGAAGGCGCAATGATGGTTGGCATGATCGGTCTGATTCTTTTTCTTAATCGTCAAAGTGCCGGTATCTTAGAAAGTACATTTTATTGGCTGCTGAGTCTGCCGATTCTTGTGTATACGGCAAGGCAGGGACTGCGCTGGGGATTGATTACTTCAGCTGCTATGATGCTGTTAAGCCTGATGCTTTCAACTCCGCAGACGATCTTTTATTTATTTTCATCATTAATCATCGGTTTGTTTTATGGTGCCGGGGTAAGAAAAAAATGGTCAAATCGAATTCTGTTAGGTGGTACGTTACTTTTTACTTTTTTTTCTTATCTTATCACTACATTTGTTTTAGCTTCTCTTTTTGGTTATAATATAGGAGAAGAATTGCAGGGAATCATAGAATTTCTGGAATTACTGAATGTCAATCAAATCATTCCTTTGGGAAATCTGGCAATGCTGGCGTCACTTGTGCTGTTTGCGGCCATGGTTGTCATGCAAAGTCTGTGTGTTCATTTGCTTGCAATTTTAATTCTAAAGCGTTTAAAAGTCGAAACGAATACGCCAAAATCATATTTTGATTTGCGTCTGCCGGCATGGGCGGCTGTCTTAGCGGCTGTTTTAATGATTATGAGCAAGGGTGTTGAATATGTACCGGTAGATGAATCAGCTGCAACCGTTATATTGGCGCTGAGCATCACGGCGATGGTTATCTATCTTGCTTATGGCATCAGTGTGGCAATGTGCTTCATGCATGTGCTGGGTAAACAGAAATATATGGTTTTGCTTGTTTTAGCGGTGATGATACCGCTGTGTTATCCGTTTTTGATCGGCTTAGGTTTTTGGGATAGCTTTGCCGATATCAAAACCAAACTAAAAAGAGGTGAATTTAATGGACCGTCTGGAAAACTTTAAAATACAAATTATCATCATTCTGGCAGCGGAAGCTGTACTGAACGGACTCTTATATTTCTTTGGCTTTTCATCCATGGGTATTGTTTTTACCGCATGTTTGTTATTTAATGCGATGCTGATCGTATGGGTGATAGTTCGTTATGAAAGAGATAAAAAGAATCGAGATATCGATATTTCACGCGTATTGGGACGCGATGCCAAGGATGCGCTGATTTTTGGTAAGACGGGAATCATCATTTATGATGAACAGTATAATGTGACTTGGATCAATGATTTTCTTGAGGAAAAGGGTATTAATTTGATTGGGAAACGGCTTTCTAACTGGAATCCGATTTTAAATGATCTTTTTACCGGCGATGTCGATGTCGTGAAAATCAAGGATGAGGACAGTGTCTATGAGATTACCCGCAAGGAAGATGCCCAAGTTTTATATGTAAAGGATATTACTGAATTTGATACGATTAATTCTAAATATCAAGAGGAACGGCTTGTTTTAGGGTTGATGCATCTTGATAATTACATGGATATTTCACAGTATGAGGATGAAGCAAAAATATCGCTGATGAATTCAACACTGCGTCAGCCGCTTGTTGAGTGGGCGAAAAAATACGGCATGGCAACCCGCCGTCTGCGTTCTGATCGCTATTTAGTGATTCTTGATGAACAAATATTTGCGGAGATATTAAAAGATAAGTTTAGTATCTTAAATTTAGTGCGCAATAACGCGACGGCAAACGGTGTGGCAGTAACGCTGTCCATGGCCTTTGCCAGAGGCAGCAGTGATCTTCAAATGCTGGATACGATGGTCAATGATTTGCTGGAGCTGGCGCAAAGCCGCGGCGGTGATCAGGTGGCGGTCAAGGTATATGGCGGTGACGTAAAATATTACGGCGGTAATTCAGAGGCACAGGAGAAGCGCAGCCGGGTTCGTGTCCGGGTAATGGCACAGGCAATCAAGGAAGCGATTCTTGATGTGAAGCGGGTATTTATCGTAGGTCATAAGAATATGGATTTTGACTGCATGGGTTCTTGTTTATGCATGAGCCGTATCTGCGCGGCAAACGCCAAAGAAGTCTATATCGTATCTGAAAGCGGCGGAATTGAACCGCAGCTGGATAACGCGATGCATGTGTATGCGCCGGTATTAAATGATCGGCATCATTTTATTACTGAAGAAGAGGCAATGAATATCGCATCAAAGGATGATTTGGTGATTGCTGTGGACTTCCACAATCCGAATCACTGCAATGCCCCTCAGATTTTGAATTTTGTTGATAAGGTAATTGTCATTGATCATCATCGACGTTCAGAAGCCTTTATTGATAACCCATTATTGGTCTATGTCGAAACCTCGGCTTCCTCAGTCAGCGAGCTGGTGACGGAATTTATTCCTTATTCATCAAGCCGTTTGGATCTCAGTGAGGCGGAAGCGACAATCATGTATCTAGGTATTCTGATTGATACGAATCGGTTTAAACAGCGCACGGGTTCACGGACTTTTGAAGCGGCAGCAGCCCTTAGAAAAATGGGCGTTGATCCAATTGAGGCTGAAAATCTTCTGAAAGAAGACTTTATTGATTTTGAAGCTAAGACAAATATCATGAAATATGGTAAACTTGTGTTTGGCAATATGATTGTAGCGGCGGTTGATAATAATGAAATTATTTCACGCACGATGATGAGTCAGGTGGCTGATTATCTGTTGAATATTAAGGGTATTGAAGCAAGCTTTGTCATAGCGAAGACGGCAGAGAATGTGGTGGCTGTATCGGCTCGTTCACGCGGTGTAGTCAATGTGCAGCTGATTATGGAAGCGATGCATGGCGGCGGTCATTTTACAGCGGCGGCCTTGTCACGCGATGACACAAGTGTAGCGGCAATCAATGAGGAATTGATGGCTACAATTAAGAAGAGTACAGAGGAGGAAAACGAAAATGAAAGTAATCTTACTGAGTGATGTTAAAAAGGTTGGCAAAAAAGGAGACATGGTTGAAGTCTCTGACGGTTATGGCCGTAACTTTCTGATTCGTCAGCATTTAGCGGTAGCAGCTACCGAGCGCAGCAAGGAAATCCTTGCCAACCAGCAGCATGAACAGGCACTGGAGGAAGCGGCTTTAGAAGCTAAGGCTAAGGAAATTAAAACTGAACTGGAAGGCTTAACGCTTGAGTTTAAGGTGAAAACCGGTGCCGGCGGCAGAGTGTTTGGTTCAGTAAGCACAAAGCAGATCGTTGAAGAGCTGCGTAAGAAGAACATTAATTTAGATAAGCGTAAATTTATTGATACGGATGCGATTTCTTCACTAGGAATTACTTATGTGAAGGTTGATTTATATCGCAATCAGGTAATTGGCTCAATTAAAGTTCATGTTTCTGAACAACAATAGGACAGGGATATGAATAACAATCAGGTTCGTCAGCTGCCTCACTCATTAGAAGCGGAACAGGCAATATTGGGTGCGATGCTGATTTATCCTTCAGTCATCCGTGATGTGGGTGACCAGGATCTTGTAAAAGAAGATTTTTTCTTAGATCTGCATCAGCGGATCTTTTCAGCGATGATGCATTTGGTTGACAATGGCAAACCGGTTGACGCGATGGGTTTGATTACCCGGCTGCAGGATACCGGTGAGCTGAATTTGGTCGGTGGTGCCGATTATATCCTGAAGTTAAGTGATACAGCGGTAACGAGTGCCAATAGTATTTACTATATTGAAATGATTAAAAACCGCGCGCATATGCGCCGGCTGATTGAAACTGCAGAACAGATTGCTGAAGAAGGGTTTGACTCGGCGAGTGAGCTTGACGAAATCATGGATAAGGCCGAAAAAGAGATACTGGAAGTAACTCGTTCACGGCGGACTACTGATTTTAAGAGCAGCAAACAAGTCGTGAATGAAGTAATCAACGAGGTTATTAAGCTGCGTGACGCTAAGGGCGGCGTAACAGGAATTAAAACGAACTATCATGTGCTGGATAATATCACCAATGGTTTCCAGCGGGGTGATTTGATTATTTTAGCGGCCCGTCCTTCAATGGGAAAGACAGCGTTCGCGCTTAACCTTGCATTAAATGCGGCTTTGCTTAATCCGGGGGCAATCGCAATCTTCTCACTGGAAATGCCTGCCGAACAGCTGATGAAGCGTATCCTGTCTGCCAAAGGCAGGGTAGAGGGTAATAAGCTGCGTACCGGTTTCTTAAATAATGATGAATTTAATAAGCTCTCAGAAGCGGCGAATGAAATCATGGCATGTAAATTATTTATTGATGACAGCGCTGTGGTAAAGATGGGTGACATTTTCTCTAAATGCCGTAAATTAAAATCTGAACATGGTTTAGATCTTGTTGTAATTGACTACCTTCAATTAATCAGCGGTAATTCAAGAGGCAGTTCCGATAACCGACAGCAGGAAGTATCCGATATCTCACGTGCCCTGAAGGCATTGGCCCGTGAGCTAGAGGTTCCGGTTATCGCCCTGTCACAATTATCGCGTAGTGTTGAATCGCGTCAGGATAAACGTCCGATGTTATCCGATTTGCGTGAATCCGGCGCCATCGAGCAGGATGCCGATATTGTTATGTTCTTGTATCGTGACGAATACTATAACCGGGATAAAGATCCGGATAATACAGAACCTGACCGCACTGAAATCAATCTTGCCAAGCATCGTAACGGTGCTACGGGACAGGTTGAGTTAGCTTTTGATAAATCATATAACGCATTTTATAACTATAACGAATAAAGGAGGAACGGCATGAAAAAACAACTGATTTTGATAGTTTCACTAGCATTTGTCAGTATTCTGCTGGCCTTCTTTTATCCTAAATTTGGGATCATCAATGCCATTCCTGATGAAGATGCCGCGGCTCAGCTGGCTCAGGATGCTATTATTCCTCAAAAAGTAATTGAGACTTTCAGTGAGGAACAGAGCGTTTATACAGTCTATTACAAAGACCGTCAGCTGGGGATTATTACCGATCAAAGCAAGCTTGACAGCTTTTTAAATCAGGTTTATGAGGAACGGTATAAGGATGAGTTCCCGGATTCAAAGGTAGGCTTTGGTGAAGATATTCATGTAACGGAATCTTATTCACTCAGCAAGGTTGAGGATAAGGATGATGAAATCATTGCCTATATTGATGAAAATGATTTATTCTCAATCATGGGATATAAGGTAGAATTCTCAAATGGCAGTGTTGTTTATGTTCAAGATCCTACGGAATTTTCTAAGGCGCGTGAAGAATTTGTACTGAACTTCTTGGAAAATGAGGGAGTCGATCCTGCGGATACATATTGGAAACTGAATAACTTCCAAAAGCAGACGGTTTACTCCGCTAAAAATGCCCGTGATATCAGCTATCGGTTTGAAGAGACCGCTGAAATCACTGAGAAATTTGTACCGATTGAAAAGCTTTTAAAAAGCTATGATGAGTATTTGACATGGCTTTATTATGGCTATGACTATGAACCGAGTTATACAACAGTTGATGAATATGACACTGTACAGTATATTGCATTGAAAGCAGGAATATCATCACGTTCATTAATTGCTTTAAATCCTGATTTATTAAAATCTGAGACACAAATATTACAGGCGGGGATGCAGCTTAACGTTTCTAAGGTAAACTCACCGATCAATGTTGAGGTGGTTAAGGAAGTAATGCGTGAAGAAATCGCGTTCCCAGGTGAAACGGAATATATTTATGATCCTACACTGCGTGAAGGAATTACGCAGACGGTTCAAGAATATAAAGAAGGTAAGAAGAATGTCTTGCGTCGGGTTACAGAAGTAAATGGTATTGAAACCGAGGTAGAAACAATTTCAGAATTGATTACCGAATATCCGGATCATGCGATCGTTCGTATCGGTACAATGGTTATTCCAAGTATCGGCAGCGGCTCTTTCCGTTGGCCGGTGGATAATCCTACAGTTACCTGCGGCTGGAACTGTTACTATGGACACACGGCGATTGATATTCAAAATATGTATGACCATTATGGCAATGTCTACGCGGCTGACCGCGGTGTTGTTGAAGAAAATTCATATAATGGCATCAATGGCAACTACATGGTTATCAATCATAACAATGGCTATCGTACTTATTATGGTCATATGAATGTACCGGGCTTCTGGCCGGTGGGCACGGTTGTGGATAAAGGTGAGATAATCGGTCAGATTGGTCAGACAGGTCTTGCATTTGGGCCGCATGTCCATTTTGAAGTCCGAACCGGCGGTTATGGCACAAGCTTATATACGTGTCAATTCTTGGGGTGCTGACGATGAAATTTTCAATGTTAGCCAGCGGTTCTAAAGGGAATTGCTGCGTAGTAGAGAATAAGGATTCACGCATCGTTATCGATTGCGGGACAACGAAGAAATATTTAAACAGCAGTTTTAATGAAATCGGAATTGATCCGCATGCGGTAGATGGTTTATTGATTACTCATACACATAAAGATCATATCGCGGCTTTAAAGCTGTTTGAGGGAATTGATACCTATGCGGAAGAAGATTTAGGGATCATGAATCAAAAAATTATTCATCCTGATGATGAGTTTACTATTTCAAGTATACATGTACGCTGTATCCGTTTAAGCCATGATGCGGCGTGCATGGGTTATCTTTTAGAGGATGAAGAATCAAGATTAGTTTATGTAACTGACACAGGATATTTTAAAGAAGAATACTATCCGCTGTTATGCAACGCGGATGATTATATTTTTGAAAGCAATCATGATATCGGCATGCTGATGAAAACATCGCGTCCAGCTTATGTCAAGCAGCGCATTATTCAGGATAACGGCCATCTTTGTAATGAAGACAGTGCCAAGCATCTGGCTAATCTGATTGGTGAGCGCACTAGGGAAATCGTATTGGCACATCTCAGTGAGGAAGGCAATTCACATGAGCGGGCGCTTACCGTCTTAGAAGAGACACTTTTAAGGGAACAGCGAATGAAGGAAAACCTGAAGCTGCGTGCCGCTAAACAACATGAGGTACTTACAGGAGGCAGACGCTGATGAAAAAACTGACCGCTTTGATTCTTGTTTTGTTGATCGCATGGAATGGGGTACTGACCTATCAGCTGATTGAATTAAAAAATCAGCCGATACCAGTAGTCAATACACCCAATAATACCACTGTCAATCAGATGGTAACCTCAGTGACAACGGATTTAAGCGAACTGGTAGCCAAGGTTGAAAATCGGGTTGTCGGTATTACTGCCCGTCTTTATAATGGCACATCAACAGGCAGCGGTGTCATTACCTATGCGCAGGATGGCACTGTCAAGATTGTGACAAATAACCATGTGATTGAGAATGCTTCGGAAATCGTTATCAGCTATGGTGACGGTCAGACAAGTGTCGCGGAAGTAATGGGGGCTGATGCGATCAGCGATCTTGCCTTACTTAAAACCACTGTTGATTTCACAGTCGAAGCGATGCCGTTTGGTGATTCAGATTTAGTGAAAAAGGGAGAGCCGGTCATTGCCATTGGTTCGCCGCTGTCATTAAATTATCAAGGCACCGTGACGGATGGCATCATTTCCGGTGTAAATCGTTCAGTTGACATTGATTTAGATGGCAATGGTACAGCCGATTGGCAAATGATTGTCCTGCAAACCAATGCAGCGATTAATCCGGGCAATTCAGGCGGGGCATTAGTCAATATGGCTGGTGAATTGATCGGTATCAATTCAATGAAAATTTCTTCCGTTGAGGGAATTGGCTTTGCGATTCCGGTCAATGAAGTTGTTCCAATCATTCGTCAATTAGAAGAATACGGCAAGGTGGTGCGGCCTAATCTGGGTATCAGTGCTGCGGATCTGAGTGAGCTATCAGCCTATGAACGTTATATTTATCGCATCAGCTATGAGGATGAACAACAAAGCGGCCTGTATATCACACGTGTGCTTCAAAATTCACCGGCCGAAAAAGCAGGTCTATTAGTTGGTGATATTCTCGTTCAATTTGATGGCGTTGAAATCACATCCTTTAAACAATTCAGAGCCTTGCTTTACAGCCGTCAGGTAGGCGATGAAATCACGCTCAACATTATCCGTGACAATGTGGAAAAAGCGATACAGGTGGTGCTGGGATGAAGCTGATAACAGTTGGCAAATTAAAGGATAAGGCACTGACTGCTTTAGTTGATGAATATGTGAAACGTCTGAAGCCTTATGAAAAGGTTGAAATACTTGAGGTTGCGGATATGATGGCACCGGAAAGCAATTCCGATGCGCAAAATGAACAGGTTAAAAAAATTGAAGGCGAACGTGTACTTTCTAAAATCAAAGAGAATGAATATGTAATTTTACTTGATCTTTGGGGAGAAAGTATCAGCAGTGAACAGCTAGCCGCCAAAATCGAAAAAATCTATACTTATCAATCAAGCAATCTTACCTTTGTCATCGGCGGTTCATTGGGCTTAAGTCCTGAATTAGTAAAAAGGGCGGATTTCAGGTGGAAACTGAGTGACTGCACATTTACGCATCAAATGGTTCGAGTATTAGTTTTAGAACAATTCTATCGGGCAACAATGATTAATCGTCATATGCCCTATCATAAGTAATCTTGAGTTCAAATTAAGGTTGACATCTGTTTGTGTCAATCTTTTTTATTTTACAGCTTATTGACCGAATGGTCTGTTTATGCTAATATATCAAATATAGACTAGGTGGTCTATAAATGAAAGAAGGCTCATTATGAAACGCGATGAAAAACATAACTTATCAAAACAGAGGATATTACAGGCTGCGATGCAGGAATTTTCGGCAAAAGGCTACATAAATGCTTCTTTGAATACTGTATGCAGTGAAAATGGTATCTCAAAGGGTATTATCTATCATTATTACAAAGATAAAGATGAATTATATTTGCTTTGTGTCAGTGAATGCTTCACTGCATTAACCGAGTATCTGTCAGTAACCTGTCAAAATCTTATGGGGAATGCAGAGGAATGTCTAAATCAATATTTTGATATCAGGCTCCGTTTTTTTGCGGATAATCCGCTTTATTGGGGGATTTTTTCAGATGCGTCAATGAATCCGCCGGCCCATTTGTTATCGGCAATTAAAACTGCCCGTCAAGCCTTTGACACGTTAAATATTACAATTCTGACGCGGTTATTATCCGCTTCTTTGCTACGTCAGGATGTCAGTTTACAAGCGATCATTGAATGGATTCAGGAGTATATGGACTTTTTTAATTTACGATATCCGCTTAAGCTGAATGAAACAGCTGATTTAAATGAAGCTATCTTGATGCATGAACAAAAATGTCACCGTCAGCTGAGTTTCTTGCTGTTTGGGGTAATGGAGCATTAATATGAAAGCTCAAGCTAACAGTAATTTACTCGCTGATTTACCAGCTTCTCAAGCAATTGTCCGATTGGCACTGCCTGCGACAGTAGCCTTATTGGCCAAGGCTGTCTACAACATTGTTGATACCGCATATATCGGGATGCTTGGCAGTGACCTGGCGCTTACGGCGGTGGGGGTAACGCTGCCGCTGCTGCTGATCATGGTGTCATTAGAAAATATCTTTGCGGCAGGGGGCGGGGGCAGTCAATACATTCGTTCGCAAGCCGATAATACCGCGTGAGGGCATGTCAAACT
>OGJC01000985.1_pt1 | contig 14653 bp, 9 predicted proteins | sample 1571941 | NCBI WGS metagenome assembly OGJC01 (sample SAMEA2582100, study PRJEB24529) | metagenome | biome: Human gut stool | place: China | collected 2011 | reverse complement strand
CAAAATTTATTCACACATGGTTACGCTTTGGGGAAATTATGAGGGGATCTCTCAGAGTTATGTGGCTATCAGTCAATTACATTAAATATCATACAAAAATAAAATATCACTGATGTGACAACATCTATTTTCATTGATTTGATTCAATATAACAATAGATTGCAGCGGATTAACTTCCAGTTGCTTAAAAAATAAAGAAAAAAGTGCAGAAACAGGAGAACTTGAGTAATGTGTAAATTTATGAATGATTTTGTTTATTTATTTTGAAGAACATAAACCATTGTATTTTGTATGGATATGGTTAACTTAATGTTTATTATGATAATTAAGAATCACACTTACAATAACATCAATTAATAAATGGTTAATCATTTTTGATATATCGTAAGAATAATGTATTTTTTAACACCATCCCTGGTATCTCATCTATCTCTATAAAACAGCGTGATGCTGTCGTCCTCTGGCTCTATCCCAGATGCCGTAAAAACGCCCTGCATTGCTGGCGGTATACCAGACAGTATGACGAATATTGCGATGCCCAAGATAATCCTGGATAAGTCGCGTATCTATTCCCATATTCGCCAAAGCAAAACCACACGAATGGCGTAACATGTGCGGATGAATCTCCAGTGACAACCCGGCATTACCACCGGAAGTCGAGATAATATGGTAAAACTGTTGCCGAGAAAGCGGGTTCCCCTTACGTGATAAAAATACCCACTCGCTCTCAGCATGCGGATAAGAAGTACGGATACTCAACCAGTTTTTTAAAGCCTGAATTTCTTTGTTCAATAGCGGGTGCGTTGTTGAAAAGCCTTTTTTTAATCGATGGATATAGATACACTTTGCCTTAAGATCAATATCCGAAATCCTCAATCGGCAAATTTCACTCGCCCGGAAACCATGAATAAAACAAAGCAAAGTCAGACAATAATTACGTGCTGCATGAGGCCCGGTATTTGCTGCTTTAAGGAGTGACTCGATTTCACTATGGGTCAGGAAGTTCCTTTTTTGTTATCAGCCTTATTCTTCATCGTTTTCCCTTATAATTACAGACGCGCACTAGCTGTGCTGGGTTAGCAATAATCCAACATTTTAATCCTGATTATGTTTATAAAAGCGAACGTTTGCTTAATAACTAACGTAAGTGGACCAGTTCTTCTGAGTGAACTTAAATGGAGTAGCGATAGTTACTTATAATAACTTTGCCATACAAACGCCATGCTCTTGCATGCTATGTACCTTTATATATTTATCAATGTGATACGAATCTAATAATAACCCTCATCATTAATGCAACTAATCTTATCTAGATATCATGTGATATGTTCTGTAACAAGTAAAATCAACATAAAAAATTCAGCAAAATTTAATATTCGTTCAACTAGCCGTCTCACATATGACATTATTAGTCAACTGCATTTGCCACAAAATGGCTATTTCATGGAACGCAGTAATTTCTTAGCGTCTATTATCATGCTAATTCTTAGGTCCCTAGCGATTATTCCTGCCTGGTTCGTCAGCTTACGCCATGAGATTGCTACATTCCTTTTTATCATGGAGATATGGGGGAAAGCAGGCGACGCTTTTTCATCTACATTCATTGGTAAATATGGCTTTGGTCACTACGACTTAAACCTTCCTCAATCACAGCTATTCGCCGGGCGATACGGCAAACAAACTAAGTGAAGCATCATCCTGAAAACACCATCATCAACAAGCCTCTCCAGATCGACTTCAGAAGTGACCAGTTACAAGCCACAAACCAAGAAACATATTTCATGATGAGAATTATGCTCAGCCTGATGGCGGGTAAACACTTATTTTCACCAAGCTCACTGAGTTAGCTTGCAAAGCTTTCCTTGTTTAGATTCTAAATAAATTATCTATAAAACAGATGGTTAAAAGAAAACCTTTAGTTTTTGAAGACCACCGCAAGAGTTCGTCTGGCTTCACATGGCATCTTCCTCTTAGAAAAAGATCGACATATTTTGTGACGCGAATTGCAAATCTGGTTTTGTTGTATGGATTGCGTGATTTTTGATCTGGTATAACAGGTATAAAGGTGCACCACGATAGTCAATGAGACTGGGCATCTCGTAATCTATGGCAAACATCGCTTCAGTTCTTTCACATCGGGTGATGAAAATGCACTTCAGTCTGAAAGGAATATGAAAATGAGATCAACAGACACTCTATTTTATGACTCTGGGTAAAATGGATTGAGTAAGTGATATAGCTTACGAACATTCAAATCAATCAAACATCAGAAGAGATTTTATACTCAGGTATTTAATCTGGATCTCTGTTTATTTAAATAATGTGGAAAGAGATTTTTCACAGGAGACATTATACAAAAAATATAAAATACAGCTATCGGTTGCCAAAGACACTATAAGCCTGGCAAAAAATATTACACAACATAAATGCTAATTGTTTATGCGGGCTTTGTATTGCTTTCTGTATCCTACAAATGAGTGAAATTTATGAAAAAGGCTAAAATACTTTCTGGCGTATTATTACTGTGCTTTTCGTCACCATTAATTTCTCAAGCTGCGACACTGGACGTACGTGGTGGATATCGTAGTGGAAGCCACGCCTATGAGACTCGACTCAAAGTCAGTGAGGGATGGCAAAATGGATGGTGGGCAAGCATGGAAAGTAATACCTGGAATACCATTCATGATAATAAAAAGGAAAATGCCGCACTCAATGATGTTCAGGTTGAAGTTAATTACGCGATTAAACTTGATGATCAATGGACGGTGCGCCCGGGAATGTTAACGCATTTTAGCAGCAACGGCACACGCTACGGACCCTACGTAAAACTGTCCTGGGACGCGACAAAAGATCTTAATTTTGGCATTCGCTATCGTTACGACTGGAAAGCTTACCGACAACAAGACTTATCCGGTGAGATGTCTCGTGATAACGTTCATCGTTGGGATGGATATGTCACTTACCATATTAATAGTGATTTCACCTTCGCATGGCAAACGACGCTATACAGCAAACAGAACGATTATCGCTATGCAAACCATAAGAAATGGGCGACGGAAAATGCATTTGTTCTACAATACCATATGACGCCTGATATTACGCCATACATAGAATATGACTACCTTGACCGTCAGGGTGTTTATAACGGCAGAGATAATTTATCAGAAAACAGTTATCGCATTGGTGTGTCATTTAAACTGTAGTAGACAGGAGACAGTCACAATGAATAAAACAATAACGGCGCTTGCTATCATGATGGCTTCATTTGCCGCAAACGCGTCTGTATTACCGGAAACTCCTGTGCCATTTAAAAGTGGTACCGGAGCAATTGATAACGACACTGTCTACATTGGTTTAGGTAGCGCAGGTACGGCATGGTACAAACTGGATACACAGGCCAAAGATAAAAAATGGATAGCGTTAGCTGCATTCCCTGGTGGGGCGAGAGATCAAGCAACCTCTGCATTTATTGATGGCAATCTGTATGTGTTTGGCGGCATTGGCAAAAACAGCGAGGGCTTGACTCAGGTATTTAATGACGTACACAAATACAACCCCAAAACCAATAGCTGGGTTAAATTGATGTCGCACGCGCCGATGGGCATGGCGGGCCATGTGACTTTTGTACATGACGGCAAGGCTTATGTTACTGGCGGTGTTAACCAGAATATCTTCAATGGCTATTTTGAAGATCTCAACGAAGCTGGAAAAGATTCAACCACTATAGATAAAATCAACGCCCACTATTTTGACAAAAAAGCAGAAGATTATTTCTTCAATAAGTTTCTGTTGTCTTTTGATCCCTCTACACAGCAATGGAGTTACGCTGGCGAATCTCCCTGGTACGGGACGGCTGGTGCAGCGGTTGTGAATAAAGGCGATAAAACCTGGCTTATTAATGGTGAAGCCAAACCAGGACTACGAACGGATGCCGTATTTGAACTTGATTTCACCGGTAATAATTTAAAATGGAATAAACTTGCTCCCGTCTCATCACCAGATGGCGTCGCTGGCGGCTTTGCAGGCATGAGCAATGACTCACTGATATTTGCCGGAGGGGCCGGATTCAAAGGTTCACGAGAAAATTACCAGAACGGTAAGAACTATGCGCATGAAGGCCTGAAAAAATCATATAGCACTGATATTCATCTTTGGCATAACGGGAAATGGGATAAATCGGGCGAATTATCGCAAGGTCGGGCCTACGCAGTATCATTCCCCTGGAATAATAGTTTATTAATTATTGGCGGTGAAACTGCAGGCGGCAAAGCGGTGACGGATTCAGTTTTGATCTCTGTGAAGGATAATAAAGTCACAGTACAAAACTAACGCTTCAGGGCCCCGGTAAAGGGGCCCTGCTATCAATTTGTCATTTCAATTACGCGAAAATTATATGAACGCAATAATATCGCCCGATTATTACTATGTTCTTACCGTTGCTGGTCAGTCTAATGCCATGGCGTATGGCGAAGGACTGCCATTACCGGACAGGGAAGATGCGCCTCATCCCAGAATTAAACAATTAGCGAGATTTGCGCATACGCATCCCGGAGGCCCGTCATGTCACTTTAACGACATTATTCCACTGACTCACTGCCCACACGATGTTCAGGATATGCAGGGTTATCACCATCCTCTGGCAACGAATCATCAAACACAGTACGGCACCGTTGGCCAGGCACTGCATATTGCACGGAAATTACTGCCCTTTATTCCTGATAATGCAGGGGTTCTCATCGTTCCGTGTTGCCGTGGCGGATCGGCTTTTACCGCGGGCAGCGAAGGGACATATTCAGAACGGCACGGAGCCAGCCATGATGCTTGTCGTTGGGGAACGGATACTCCGCTATACCAGGATTTAGTCAGCAGAACGCGAGCCGCACTGGCAAAAAATCCGCAGAACAAATTCCTCGGCGTATGCTGGATGCAAGGCGAATTTGACCTAATGACCAGTGACTACGCGTCACACCCACAACACTTTAATCATATGGTTGAAGCCTTTCGTAGGGATCTAAAACAATACCATTCTCAGCTTAATAATATTACTGACACGCCGTGGTTTTGCGGCGATACCACCTGGTACTGGAAAGAAATTTTCCCTCATGCGTATGAAGCTATTTATGGCAATTATCAAAATAATGTTTTAGCCAATATTATTTTCGTCGACTTCCAGCAACAAGGTGAAAGAGGGCTGACGAACGCGCCTGATGAAGATCCGGACGATTTAAGCACGGGATATTTCGGTTCAGCGTACCGGTCAGCGGAGAACTGGACGACGTCACTGCGAAGCAGTCATTTCAGCGCGGCAGCCCGTCGGGGGATTATTTCTGACAGGTTTGTAGAAGCAATTTTGCAGTTTTGGAGCGAAAGGTGAGCGTTCATTAATTTGATTTATTTGCATCCATTAGCGCTTTTAACTGCTCCGGCGAAAACGGTGGTTTGCGTCGGTGCAACATCGCATGGCAATTAGGGCACACAGGAAGCAAATCATTAACTGGATCCAGCAGGTAATCCTCTTTAATGGCTGAAAGCGGCACCAGGTGATGCACATGGATAAAGCCTTCAGCGATATCACCATAGATCTTCACCAGATCAACGCCGCATACGTTGCACTGGCATCCATGATGTTCGACCGCTTTATCTCGGGCCTTTTTATCGCGTTCATAGCGATTTACTGTCACCTTTATCGCCGCACCTTCAAGGTATGTCTCCTGCGACGGCAACTCATCCGGGAACAGAACGTCGGCTATGGGAGCCGCAGCGGCTTTATCCTGATGAATATGAAATCCCTGCTCTATGAGTAGTTTGACGCATTTAGATTTTATTCCGCCGGTGAAATCCGCAGGGGTAAATTGCGTCCCCGTCATCAATGTCGCTGCGATGCCAGCAATCGCCTTCGAGGGGTAACGTCGGCCATGATATTCAATCTCATACAACCGCGCAGGCTGGAACTGATGAGTTTCTCCCGCATCCCATAAAATGGATAGCTTCGATGATATACCGCCGCGGAAGATGATCAGGGAGTTTATTCATGGAGAATGTCCTTATACGTTCTCAGAACAAGCAGCAAAAAAACAAATGAGATCAAAGTAATATATCTTCACTTGCAGGCTTGAACAGCAGAAAATTTGCGAGCATGATCGCAATTATTTCACTGCCAGGGATATCAATGGCTTCCAGTAAATCGCTACAGCAGGCAATTGCCAATATAAAAATCTGGCACAAGGGTGAACAGCGCGCGCCGCATAAGCCATTGTTATTGCTATACGTATTAGCGGGATACCTGAATGGACATCCGCGCCTTTTCGATTATGGCTCGGAAATCTACGAACCTCTGCACAGTTTACTGGAACGTTTTGGGCCACAGCGTTCACAGTACCGACCTGATATGCCGTTCTGGCGATTACAAGGCGACGGATTCTGGCAATTACACAATGCCGAGCTTTGCTCAACAGCAGGGAGCAGCCGACAACCGCCAGTGAAGGAACTGAACGAATACCACGTTGCAGGCGGTTTCGATGAACAGCACTACGCCCTGGTAACCGGCAATAAAAAACTCATCAATACTCTGGCACAACAGATACTCGAAGCGCACTTCACCGAGAGTATTCAGGAAGAAATTGCTGACGAGCTGGGTTTTGATCTCCAGCAAATCCGTAAACAGCGCGACCCGTTATTTCGCAAAAATGTATTACGCGCTTATAACTACCAGTGCGCGATATGTGGCTTTAATATGCGCCACGACGACACCACCGTCGCGTTGGAAGCGGCGCATATAAAATGGAAACAGCACGGCGGTCCTTGTGAAATTCCTAATGGCCTGGCGCTTTGCGCAATTCACCATAAAGCCTTTGATAAAGGATCGATTGGCCTGGATGAAAATATGCGGGTACTGGTCTCGGATGCGGTAAACGGCGGAGGGATCGTTGAGAAACTATTCTGGGATTTTGACGGGAAAACTATTGCGTTGCCGCAGGTGCGTAAAAATTACCCTTATGAGGGGTTTGTGGAGTGGCATCGGAAAGAGGTTTTTAGGGGGTGAGGTAGGCTATCTTGTGCATACAAATAGACAAATAAATTGTATAAAGAGATAGCCTACAAATACTAAATAAATTCAGCCCCACTAGGAAAACGCAACTCTGATGTCTGTAAACTCTCGCCAATAAAGAAAGGTACAACCCATAAACGTAACCTATTTTCCTTCTGATGGCTAAATTCATAAGGATGAGGAGATGGCTGATTAAATCCGTTATGATAGGGGTATATCAAAATCATATCACCTTCCCCCTCCTGGTAATTCAATCCATAGGCAAGCATTTGGTAGAGATCGGCTTGAGATTGCTCAAGACTGTCCTTTCTGCCATTAACTAACTTCCATTTAACATCACAGGTAATAACTGAACCAGTAGTACTTTTACGAGGCCGTAAACAAATATCAGGCCGCAGCTTAAATAAAGCTTTACCGTTATAACTAATCAGATTTTTTGAACTTACCTGTGCGTCCACTCGCCATTTATCATAATAACGATAACGCATCCATGTCGTCACAAAAGATTCAAAAACAGCCTCCATCGGGAAAAGCAGTGAAAAAGCATTAACATCCCCATACATACAGTGTGGAGAATCGCCCAATAAAATCATCTTCGCCCACGCTAATGCTTGCTCATAGTGATGCATTTGTCTATCAAAGTGTAACTGCTCGAAAGCTATATAAGCATCATGAACTGACGTGATATTTTCAAAGTGAAACTGCAGCTGTGTTATCTGCTGTAATAATTGTGGATTACTGGTCTGGCGACTAATCTTATTGATTGCAGTTTTGAGTATCCGGTTTTCCAGACGATTGACGCTGTACTCGTCATACTCCACCTGAAAACGATCCCGCCTAATACAGTTTTTGCTTAATTGTGCAGAGATCCGTAATCTTCCTTTCATCCATGGAAGATTATCTTCCTGACGTAAATAGTCACGTTTTAACCCTCTCTGCACAATCTTACGCACGCTCTCTAAAAATTGTTGAATAAAGATATCCATCAGAGGCATTTTAGATATTTTGACGCCAGTTTCAGAGGAGGCAATATGACGAAATGATTTTAACGTACGTAACATCATCAGTAATTGTTGACGAACAGTATCCTCATTATCCTGACCTGTTTTAGGCAGGATTTCGAGAAATCGCCCCCCTGGCAGTGAGATTACTCCTGCATAGTTTTTTACCTGCAGCGTTTTTACTCCATTCCGGCTGCTAAGGGTGAGCAAACGATGAGTATTATCAGCATCGTCTTTCAGACAGCGCAGCTCAAGCCATTTAAATAGGTCTGCAGGTAGCACTACCGCATTATTTATACGGGCATCACCTTCCTCACTCACTAAATGCCCGTATTCGAACACAGTGAAATGACTGGAAGATTTCATTCCGCACTCCTGCGTTTTTCTTTTTGAGGTGCATAAATTTGCTGCCAGGCGATTGGATTGTCCCAAACGTTGTCATCCTCTGCTGCCAGGTGAAAACTGGTTCCCAAGTCATCTGTTCCGTTATCACCAAAGAGATCGGCATACTTTTTCTGGTATTTCACCTCACGTACAAATTGAAGATCTGGTGCTTCCTCTTTTTGGTTATCAGCCAGTACCATGCGAATTTTTTGCCAGTCATTGTAAAAATATTCTTCCAGCAATGGTAGTATCTTATTTCGCATAATCCGTTTGAATCTTTCAAATGCCAGAGCTTCGTCTTCTTTTGCCTGCACAACAGGGATAAAAAAAGCATGCCCCAGCATATGTTCTCTATCGTATAAAACCTGGATGCGATCGTTAAGCGTCTGCAATAGACGAGGCAGATCAATACCTTTAATGACAGTATCTTTCAGAACAGTAATATCTGGCAGCATCGCTTCAAAATCAAATCTGCGACGTAGTGCAGTATCAAGTGCAGTAAGCGAATGATCAGCAGTGTTCATGGTACCAATTAAATAAAGGTTATTCGGTACACTAAATGGAGTGGAAGAGTATGGCAGCAATACGCTAAGCGATTCTGGCTCACCAGCCCGTTTAGATGGCTCAATAAGGGTAATTAGTTCACCAAAAATTTTTGAAATATTACCCCGATTTATTTCATCAATAATGAGAACATAGTTTTCCTTTTTTTCTGAAGCTACGCTCTGAGTATTCAGAGGCAGATAACGTTGATTAATTAAATAGTTAAGGATACTGCGTACATAAGATGGATTATGTACTTTTGCTCGTGGATCCTGATAAACTTGCCGAATATCCTTCAAATAGGCATTGTAACCCTGTCCTAAATCCTCTTTTTTCGATTGTGACGGAAAAATTCCAAAGTTGGTTTGACTTTTATACGTCAGCTGGAAGGCCTTACCCTGTTGTGTTTCCAGCGTGATATTTTCACCTTCAGATAAACGTTCTTGTAGGCGAGTAAGTGCGCTATCCAACATTTCCTGCGCACCAGCATGACCAAAGGCGGCATCCTCGCATATCTGTTTAAAAATACCTGCCTTTATTTCGTATTTTACATTACCGTCATCAGTAGTCTCAGCTCTTAAACCTTCAATAAACTCTTCATAACCAAAGCTCTGATGAAAGGTGAGAAAACGCACTCGATTATCTTTGATAAGCTGATCATAAATCTTTTTCAACTCGCGACGTTTTTCACTCTCATCCTTACCCTCCTGCAGGGAGTAAGCGATCGGATCACAAATTTGTACAGCAAGCTCAATAGTACGATATGTTTTACCTGTACCTGGCGGGCCATAGAGAATTGTGTTTTTAGGCAATGGCGAACTTATAACATCATCTTCTTGCTCATTTTCTTGTAAAGCACTTTCGCTTCCAACTAAACCGATAGCATTTTTATCCTGAATTTCATACACATAGAGATGCCAAAGTGACATATTCAGATCAATAGGGTCGATATCATCACCCAGCGCACGATTTAGCGTTTCTTTAAGATCAACATTGCGAGCCAGCCACTCCCGTTCTCCGGAAAGACCTAGCTGGAAATGGTTGTTGCAATAATTGTAGCAACTAAAAAAATTATTAACATTCACGACACTGCTAATTTTTGATGGGTATATTGCTGCAAAAGCACGATTACAAAGAGCCCTATATACCTTATTTAATACTCCGTCCGCTTTAAGTTTGATAAGGCGTTCAATGACCCGATTATAATTTTCTTGTGTACACTCTTCTGCTATCTGACGGGTGAGCGTTAGAAGGTCTTTTTGTGCATTTTCAAATTCAACCAATGACATCCCACCTTGCATCAGGCTGGAGACACCATTGTCACGTTCATACCATACCTGCCGAATCGTGGCTTCAGAAAAGTTTGGTTTTTCGGCCTGAATCTGTTCTACAAGCTGGCGGTAGTGTTTGCCCCAAACTGAATTGTATTGATTATTTTTTTCAATTTGAGCACGAAAGAAGGGGGCTAATGCTGATGAATCCTGAACCATCTCTTAATCCAATATGTAGGGGGAGGGAAATTGGGATAGCCTTATCTTATCGGATTAATCTCAAAAATGTTAAATTTTGTGATAAAAAAAATAACTTTCATCCTGAAATTACCTTCTGCCCTGGAGCCGCCACATTTATCTGATGACTTTGAACTGCAAAACGCATGGTGTTGGTGGTTCTCAGAGAAGGCCATAGCATTCTTTCAGACGTAAAATCGCTACTCGTTTTTCAACCTGTGTGCATTTTCTAGTTGCATAGGGAATCAACTGTTTTTCAGGTAGGTATTGTTTACAGTAAATGGATATGCCGAAATTCAGAGGGTTCCAGTAACGACATTTTGACAGCAAACATACGACATTCATTTTGCTGATAACGCTGACGGATAGTGCTTCGCCACAATGTCATTCATCTTATCCACCAGATCCAGTCGCTTGAATGTGATGTGTCCACTGCCTTTCTGGTAATAGCGGATGACAAATAAATCGTCATTAAATACCTGCTCATGCGGGTGAGCACTAACGAAGTCCATAAACCGAATCGCAACATCATGCCGGTTATCGGGAATGGCCTTCCCATCCAGCAGATAGAACATCCGTTCCAGATCGGCAAGCTGATCTCGCCGCCAGCCCCAGTGCAGGCTGTAACCCCATCGGTCATGCTTCACCAGATTGTTAACGATAATCTTCTTACCGAAATAACAGGGATTATTGGTTTTGTAATCCCAGCTCAATCCCTTAAATACATTGATAATCCCACGTTTGAAAACGTCATGCTTATTGTGGTGGAGTTATTCAAAGGTACTCAGGATGTTGGCTTCGCTAATCGCCGGGAGATCGCCCTCCTCCAGGTTCTTTGCCCACTGACTGCGGGCTTCGGCATCCATCAGAGTCAACATCCCGGACTTCAGCATGAGATCGCGCCAGATGCTGCGATCGATATTGCGGGTGATCGCCGACATCGCTTTGTCGGTTGGTTGCATCAGCCAGCAGTTTGAACAGACGGGTTCTCATGCTAACCGTTATGACGTCACGATCCTGGTTAATGGCTTACCACTGGTACAAATCGAACTGAAAAAGCGCGGCGTGGCGATTCGTGAGGCTTTCAACCAGATACATCGTTACAGTAAAGAGAGTTTTAACAGCGAAAATTCCCTGTTTAAGTATCTGCAACTGTTTGTCATTTCTAACGGCACCGATACCCGTTACTTTGCCAACACCACAAAGCGCGATAAAAATAGTTTTGACTTCACCATGAACTGGGCGAAATCAGACAACACGCTGATTAAAGACCTCAAAGATTTTACCGCTACCTTTTTCCAGAAACATACTCTGCTTAATGTTCTGGTGAACTACAGCGTGTTCGATATTAGCCAGACGCTACTGGTGATGCGACCGTACCAGATTGCCGCCACCGAACGAATCTTATGGAAAATCAACAGCTCCTATAAAGCGAAAAACTGGTCTACCCCCGAAAGCGGTGGCTTTATCTGGCACACCACCGGTTCCGGTAAAACCCTGACCAGCTTTAAAGCTGCGCGTCTGGCAACAGAGCTGGACTTTATTGATAAAGTCTTCTTCGTGGCGACAGAAAAGACCTCGATTACCAGACCATGAAGGAATATCAGCGTTTTTCGCCAGATAGTGTTAACGGTTCGGAAAATACCGCAGGCCTGAAACGAAATCTGGATAAGGACGATAACAAAATTATCTTCACCACTATTCAGAAACTTAATAACCTGATGAAAGCAGAAAGCGACCTGCCTGTATACAATCAGCAAGTGGTGTTTATATTTGATGAATGTCACCGCAGCCAGTTTGGAGAAGCGCAGAAAAACCTGAAGAAGAAATTCAAACGCTATTATCAGTTTGGTTTTACCGGCACACCTATTTTCCCGGAAAACGCTTTAGGCTCAGAAACGACCGCCAGCGTATTTGGTCGTGAATTGCATTCGTATGTGATTACCGATGCGATTCGTGATGAAAAAGTGCTCAAATTCAAGGTGGACTATAACGATGTGCGGCCACAATTTAAGTCTTTAGAGACAGAAACCGACGAGAAAAAACTGAGTGCGGCTGAAAATCAGCAGGCGTTCCTTCATCCCATGCGTATTCAGGAAATTACGCAATATATCCTGAATAACTTCCGCCAGAAAACCCACCGTACTTTCCCTGGCTCCAAAGGTTTTAATGCCATGCTGGCAGTGAGCAGCGTGGATGCCGCGAAAGCCTATTACGCGACGTTTAAACGGTTACAAGAGGAAGCCGCTAATAAATCTGCTACCTATAAACCACTACGTGTTGCGACAATCTTCTCCTTTGCCGCTAATGAAGAACAAAATGCCATTGGTGAAATTTCCGATGAAACTTTTGATACCAGCGCAATGGACAGCAGTGCTAAAGAGTTTCTCGACGCTGCAATTCGTGAATATAACAGCTATTTTAAAACTAACTTCAGTACCGACAGTAACGGTTTTCAGAACTACTATCGTGATTTAGCCCAACGGGTTAAAAATCAGGATATCGATCTGTTAATTGTCGTTGGGATGTTTTTAACCGGCTTCGACGCTCCAACATTGAACACGCTATTCGTCGATAAAAACTTGCGTTTTCACGGCCTGATGCAGGCATTTTCCCGCACCAACCGCATTTATGACGCCACTAAAACCTTCGGTAACATCGTCACTTTTCGGGATCTGGAACGCTCAACCATTGATGCCATAACGCTGTTTGGTGATAAAAATACCAAAAATGTGGTGTTAGAAAAGAGTTATGCAGAGTATATGGAAGGTTTTACTGATGCTGCCACTGGTGAAGCTAAACGCGGCTTTATGGCAGTAGTTTCAGAACTGGAACAACGGTTCCCTGACCCTGCCAGTATTGAAAGTGAAAAAGAGAAGAAAGACTTCGTTAAACTGTTTGGTGAATACCTGCGCGCCGAGAACATCCTGCAAAACTATGATGAATTTGCCACGCTGAAAGCCCTGCAACAAATCGATCTTAGCGATCCTGTTGCGGTAGAAAAATTCAAAGCAGAACATTATGTGGATGATGAAAAGTTTGCTGAATTACAAACGATTCGTCTCCCTGCTGAACGTAAGATTCAGGATTATCGTTCGGCCTATAACGATATTCGTGACTGGCAGCGCCGCGAGAAAGAAGCTGACAAAAAAGAAAAATCAACCACTGACTGGGATGACGTGGTTTTTGAGGTCGATTTGCTGAAGTCTCAGGAAATAAACCTGGATTATATCCTTGGACTGATTTTCGAACACAACAGACAAAACAAAGGTAAGGGCGAAATGACCGAAGAGGTCAAACGCTTAATTCGTTCGAGCCTTGGGAACCGTGCCAAAGAAGGCCTGGTGGTCGATTTTATTCAACAAACGAACCTGGATGATTTGCCGGATAAAGCCAGTATCATTGACGCGTTCTTTATCTTTGCTCAACGCGAACAGCAACGTGAAGCAGAAGCGTTGATTAAAGAAGAAAATCTCAATGAAGAAGCAGCGAAACGCTATATTCGCACGTCTTTAAAACGCGAATACGCCACCGAAAATGGCACAGAATTAAACGAGACGTTACCAAAACTTAGTCCGTTAAACCCGCAATATAAAACGAAAAAACAGACGGTTTTCCAGAAGATCGTCGCGTTTATTGAGAAGTTTAAAGGTGTAGGTGGGCAGATATAATGTATTAATCCGAACCTGATCTGGCAGATAGCTGTCAGATCAGGACTGAGCTAATACAAATTAATATCGAACCGAAAATACCAACGCCTGTACCAACATTTTTCGTTTGCGATGGGTTGAAATTGGTTGGCTCTGAGAGAGTTAAAATAGCGAGAAAGATAGGTAACTAATGAATCCCAGACACAAAAAAAGCCGCCCTTGAGCGACTCGATTTGCATACGATGTGGTGCCGAAGGCCGGACTCAAACATCAAAATAAGTTAATGATAAAAAACAAATAATAAAACACAACAATGAAATATGCCCCCTTTTGTGCCCCCACTGTTTTTCTGACCAATCTATTTTCAGCCCATCAATAAATCGGAAAGTTAAATCATTTTTAATCAGTAAGTTTGGATCCGTAGCTCGGATCCAAACCAGTGCATCTTTTATCCACATAAAAAATTTTTTTTCGAAAGAACTGTTCACACTGTTCACCTTTCTGTTTTCTCCTTTTATT
>OGJC01000981.1_pt1 | contig 14772 bp, 8 predicted proteins | sample 1571941 | NCBI WGS metagenome assembly OGJC01 (sample SAMEA2582100, study PRJEB24529) | metagenome | biome: Human gut stool | place: China | collected 2011 | reverse complement strand
GACCCCATATCGTGACGCCACTGCTGTTGTACTAACCAAACAGGTTCCCCCTGCCATTCGCCGATTTGTAGTGCGCGCTGACCCACAAGATCGAAATTTGCCGCTTCGCCATATGGCAATTCTCCCTTCGGCAACCATAATTTTTGTTCATGGCTGACGACCCACCAGCCGTGATCTAATTTTTCAATTATACGATCCATAGCTCTTGCACTACCTTTGCATCACTGGCATGTTTAACATGGTTTTTACATTTCTCACTGAGCAGTTTTTGAATACAAACTTGCGGAGTCAATCATGCTTAACCAGCTCGATAACCTGACGGAGCGCGTCAGAGGAAGTAACAAACTGGTTGATCGCTGGCTACATGTACGTAAGCATCTGCTCGTGGCTTACTACAATCTGGTTGGCATTAAGCCTGGCAAAGAATCGTACATGAGGCTAAACGAAAAAGCCCTTGATGATTTTTGTCAGAGCCTGGTCGATTACTTGTCTGCCGGACATTTCAGTATTTATGAGCGCATTCTTCATAAGCTGGAAGGCAACGGGCAACTCGCGCGCGCCGCGAAGATTTGGCCGCAACTCGAAGCCAATACTCAACAGATTATGGATGACTACGATTCCAGTCTGGAAACCGCCATCGATCATGATAATTACCTTGAGTTTCAACAGGTTTTATCTGACATCGGCGAGGCGCTGGAAGCGCGCTTTGTGCTGGAAGATAAGCTGATTCTGCTGGTGCTTGACGCCGCCCGCGTCAAACATCCTGCTTGAGTTCTGCGCTGTTAACGCGTAATTTACATTCAACGCCCCGTTTGTGGGGGCTAATTTCTTGTCGGAGTGCCTTAACTGGCTGAGACCGTTTATTCGGGATCCGCGGAACCTGATCAGGCTAATACCTGCGAAGGGAACAAGAGTTAATCTGCTATCGCATCGCCTTTGCGGCGATCGTCTCTTGCTTCATCCGTCGTCTGACAAGCCACGTCCTTAACTTTTTGGAATGAGCTATGTCTGCAACAAAACTGACCCGCCGCGAACAACGCGCCCGGGCCCAACATTTTATCGACACCCTGGAAGGCACCGCCTTTCCCAACTCAAAACGCATTTATATCACTGGCACACACCCCGGCGTGCGCGTGCCGATGCGTGAGATCCAGCTTAGCCCGACGCTAATTGGCGGTAGCAAAGAACAGCCGCAGTACGAAGAAAACGAAGCGATTCCGGTCTACGACACCTCCGGCCCGTATGGTGATCCGCAGATTGCCATTAACGTGCAGCAAGGGCTGGCAAAACTACGCCAGCCGTGGATCGATGCGCGCGGCGATACCGAAGAACTTACCGTGCGCAGTTCCGATTACACTAAAGCGCGGCTGGCAGATGATGGCCTCGACGAACTGCGTTTTAGCGGTGTACTAACACCAAAACGCGCCAAAGCAGGACGCCGTGTCACCCAACTGCACTACGCCCGCCAGGGCATCATCACGCCGGAAATGGAATTCATCGCCATCCGCGAGAATATGGGCCGCGAGCGCATCCGTAGCGAAGTTTTACGCCACCAGCATCCGGGAATGAGCTTTGGCGCACGTCTGCCGGAAAATATCACTGCGGAATTTGTCCGTGATGAAGTTGCTGCCGGACGTGCGATTATCCCGGCCAACATTAATCATCCGGAATCGGAGCCGATGATTATTGGTCGCAATTTCCTGGTAAAAGTTAACGCCAATATCGGCAACTCGGCGGTCACCTCTTCCATCGAAGAAGAAGTGGAAAAGCTGGTATGGTCCACGCGCTGGGGAGCGGATACGGTGATGGATCTCTCCACCGGTCGCTATATTCACGAAACCCGCGAGTGGATTTTGCGTAACAGCCCGGTGCCGATCGGTACAGTGCCGATCTACCAGGCGCTGGAGAAGGTTAACGGGATCGCCGAAGATCTTACCTGGGAAGCGTTCCGCGACACGCTGCTGGAACAGGCCGAGCAAGGTGTGGATTACTTCACTATCCATGCGGGCGTACTGCTGCGCTATGTGCCGATGACCGCGAAACGCCTGACCGGTATCGTCTCTCGCGGCGGTTCGATTATGGCGAAATGGTGCCTCTCCCATCATCAGGAAAATTTCCTCTATCAACACTTCCGCGAAATTTGTGAAATCTGTGCTGCTTATGACGTTTCGCTATCGCTGGGCGACGGCCTGCGCCCCGGTTCTATTCAGGACGCCAACGATGAAGCGCAGTTTGCCGAGCTGCATACGCTGGGCGAACTGACCAAAATTGCCTGGGAATATGACGTGCAGGTGATGATTGAAGGCCCAGGCCACGTGCCGATGCAGATGATCCGCCGCAATATGACCGAGGAGTTAGAGCACTGCCACGAAGCGCCGTTTTACACTCTGGGGCCGCTAACTACCGATATTGCGCCGGGCTATGACCACTTCACGTCGGGGATTGGTGCGGCGATGATTGGCTGGTTTGGCTGCGCGATGCTCTGTTACGTAACGCCAAAAGAGCATCTGGGTCTGCCCAATAAAGAAGATGTTAAGCAGGGGCTTATCACCTATAAGATTGCCGCCCACGCCGCTGACCTGGCGAAAGGGCATCCGGGCGCGCAAATTCGCGATAACGCCATGTCGAAAGCCCGCTTCGAATTTCGCTGGGAAGACCAGTTTAATCTGGCCCTCGACCCGTTTACCGCCCGCGCTTATCACGATGAAACCCTGCCGCAAGAGTCAGGTAAAGTCGCCCATTTTTGCTCCATGTGTGGGCCGAAATTCTGCTCGATGAAAATCAGCCAGGAAGTGCGTGATTACGCCGCCACGCAAACTATTGAAATGGGAATGGCGGATATGTCGGAGAACTTCCGTGCCAGAGGCGGAGAAATCTACCTGCGTAAGGAGGAAGCGTGATGTATCAGCCTGATTTTCCTCCTGTACCTTTTCGTTTAGGACTGTACCCGGTGGTGGACAGCGTACAGTGGATCGAACGTCTGTTGGATGCAGGCGTACGTACTCTCCAGCTACGCATCAAAGATCGGCGCGATGAAGAGGTGGAAGCCGATGTCGTGGCGGCAATTGCGCTGGGCCGCCGCTATAACGCGCGATTGTTTATTAATGATTACTGGCGACTGGCGATCAAGCATCAGGCATACGGCGCCCATCTGGGGCAGGAAGATTTGCAAGCCACCGATCTCAATGCCATCCGCGCGGCAGGCCTGCGGCTGGGCGTTTCGACACATGATGATATGGAAATCGACGTCGCGCTGGCAGCACGCCCCTCTTATATCGCGCTGGGACATGTGTTCCCGACGCAAACCAAACAGATGCCTTCTGCACCGCAGGGGCTGGAACAGCTGGCACGGCATGTTGAGCGACTGGCGGATTATCCCACCGTGGCGATTGGCGGTGTCAGTCTGGCACGCGCGCCTGCGGTGATAGCAACGGGTGTCGGCAGTATCGCCGTCGTCAGCGCCATTACTCAAGCCGCAGACTGGCGTTTGGCAACGGCACAGTTGCTGGAAATTGCAGGAGTTGGCGATGAATGACCGTGATTTTATGCGTTATAGCCGCCAAATCCTGCTCGACGATATCGCTCTTGACGGGCAGCAAAAACTGCTCGACAGCCAGGTGCTGATTATCGGTCTGGGCGGGCTGGGTACACCTGCTGCGCTGTACCTGGCGGGCGCTGGCGTCGGGACGCTGGTACTGGCAGATGACGACGATGTGCATTTAAGCAATCTGCAACGACAAATCCTCTTTACCACTGAAGATATCGATCGCCCGAAATCGCAGGTCAGCCAACAGCGACTGACACAGTTGAATCCCGACATTCAACTGACAGCATTACAACAACGGTTAACGGGTGAGGCGTTAAAAGATGCGGTTGCACGGGCCGATGTGGTGCTCGACTGTACCGACAATATGGCGACTCGCCAGGAGATTAATGCCGCCTGCGTGGCACTCAACACGCCGCTTATCACCGCCAGCGCGGTCGGATTTGGCGGTCAGTTGATGGTACTGACGCCGCCCTGGGAGCAGGGGTGTTACCGCTGCCTGTGGCCAGATAACCAGGAGCCAGAACGCAACTGCCGCACGGCGGGCGTGGTTGGCCCGGTGGTCGGGGTTATGGGCACTTTGCAGGCACTGGAAGCCATTAAGTTATTAAGCGGTATAGAGACACCTGCGGGAGAACTCCGACTGTTCGACGGTAAATCGAGCCAGTGGCGCAGCCTGGCGTTGCGCCGCGCCAGTGGTTGCCCGGTATGCGGAGGAAGCAATGCAGATCCTGTTTAACGATCAAGCGATGCAGTGCGCCGCCGGGCAAACTGTTCACGAACTACTGGAGCAACTCGACCAACGACAAGCGGGCGCGGCTCTGGCGATTAATCAGCAAATCGTCCCGCGTGAGCAGTGGGCGCAACATATCGTGCAGGATGGCGACCAGATCCTGCTTTTTCAGGTTATTGCAGGGGGTTGAAATGTTACGTATTGCGGACAAAACGTTTGATTCACATCTGTTTACCGGCACAGGGAAATTCGCTTCTTCACAACTGATGGTGGAGGCGATCCGCGCTTCCGGCAGCCAGCTGGTGACACTGGCGATGAAACGTGTCGACTTGCGCCAGCACAACGACGCTATCCTCGAACCGCTTATCGCGGCGGGTGTGACCCTGCTGCCAAATACATCCGGGGCGAAAACAGCGGAAGAAGCCATTTTCGCCGCCCATCTGGCTCGTGAAGCGTTAGGCACAAACTGGTTAAAATTAGAGATTCACCCTGACGCCCGCTGGCTGTTGCCCGATCCCATCGAAACCCTGAAAGCCGCCGAAACGCTGGTACAACAGGGATTTGTCGTGCTGCCTTACTGCGGGGCCGATCCGGTATTGTGTAAACGTCTGGAAGAAGTCGGCTGTGCAGCGGTGATGCCGCTCGGCGCGCCGATTGGCTCGAATCAGGGACTGGAAACCCGCGCCATGCTGGAGATTATTATCCAGCAGGCCACAGTGCCGGTGGTTGTCGATGCTGGCATCGGCGTTCCCAGCCATGCCGCGCAGGCGCTGGAAATGGGGGCCGACGCGGTGTTAGTGAATACGGCGATTGCCGTCGCGGACGATCCCGTCAACATGGCGAAGGCATTTCGTCTGGCGGTAGAAGCAGGCCTACTGGCACGTCAGTCCGGACCGGGCAGCCGCAGTTATTTTGCTCATGCCACCAGCCCGCTGACCGGATTTCTGGAGGCATCGGCATGAAAACCTTCAGCGATCGCTGGCGACAACTGGACTGGGACGACATCCGCCTGCGTATCAACGGCAAAACGGCTGCTGACGTAGAGCGGGCGCTAAATGCCTCGCAACTCACCCGCGACGACATGATGGCGCTGTTATCGCCTGCCGCCAGTGGCTATCTGGAACAACTGGCCCAACGGGCGCAGCGTCTGACCCGTCAGCGATTTGGCAACACAGTTAGTTTCTACGTCCCGCTTTATCTTTCCAATCTTTGCGCTAACGACTGCACGTACTGTGGATTTTCCATGAGTAATCGCATCAAGCGCAAAACGCTGGATGAAGCGGATATTGCCAGGGAAAGTGCCGCTATACGGGAGATGGGCTTTGAACATCTGCTGTTAGTCACTGGTGAACATCAGGCGAAAGTGGGGATGGATTACTTTCGTCGTCATCTCCCTGCCCTTCGTGAACAGTTCTCTTCACTACAGATGGAAGTGCAACCGCTGGCGGAGACGGAATACGCCGAGTTAAAGCAACTTGGTCTGGATGGCGTGATGGTTTATCAGGAGACATATCACGAGGCGACTTATGCCCGCCATCATCTGAAAGGCAAAAAACAGGACTTCTTCTGGCGGCTGGAAACGCCGGATCGGCTGGGGCGTGCGGGGATTGATAAGATAGGCCTCGGCGCGCTAATTGGCCTTTCCGACAACTGGCGCGTTGACAGCTATATGGTTGCCGAACATTTGCTATGGCTGCAACAGCATTACTGGCAAAGCCGTTACTCTGTCTCCTTTCCGCGCCTGCGCCCGTGTACTGGCGGCATTGAGCCTGCGTCGATTATGGATGAACGCCAGTTAGTGCAAACCATCTGCGCCTTCCGACTGCTTGCACCGGAGATTGAACTGTCACTCTCCACGCGGGAATCACCGTGGTTTCGCGATCGCGTTATTCCGCTGGCGATCAATAACGTCAGCGCCTTCTCGAAAACGCAGCCAGGTGGCTATGCCGATAATCACCCCGAGTTGGAACAGTTCTCACCGCACGACGATCGCAGACCGGAAGCGGTTGCTGCCGCGTTAACCGCTCAGGGTTTGCAGCCGGTATGGAAAGACTGGGACAGCTATCTGGGACGCGCCTCGCAAAGACTATGAGACGGAATGTAAGAACGTAAATTTATTCCGAGCCGCTACGGAAGATGAAAAACGCAAGGTTGTTGAAAGCGTTGTGTTTTTTTATGGTAGTGCCGTCAGCAGGAATGTTGTCCAGGGCGAAAAGCTTCTTCCTCGTTTCGCCCTGCCTTTCTTAAAAATTCCGTGAAGACTTTGCCCTCTGAATAACACCCATAAAAAAACCCGCCGAAGCGGGTTTTTACGTTATTTGCGGATTAACGATTACTCGTTATCAGAACCGCCCAGACCTGCGTTCAGCAGTTCTGCCAGGCTGGCAGATGCGTCTTCTGCAGTCACCTGCGGTGCAGCCGGAGCTTCACCCGCAGCACGGCGACGCATACGATCCTGGTGGTACGCGTAACCGGTACCTGCCGGGATCAGACGACCCACGATAACGTTCTCTTTCAGGCCGCGCAGTTCGTCGCGTTTGCCCGCAACGGCTGCTTCGGTCAGCACGCGAGTGGTCTCCTGGAACGATGCCGCGGAGATGAAGGACTCGGTTGCCAGAGACGCTTTGGTGATACCCAGCAGATCGCGGGAGTAAGTTGCACCCACTTTGCCGTTCGCTTCCAGTTCGCGGTTTGCGATCTTGACGCGAGAGTATTCAACCTGTTCGCCTTCCAGGAAGTCGGAGCTACCCGCGTTAACGATGGTAGCTTTACGCAGCATCTGACGAACGATAACTTCGATGTGTTTATCGTTAATCTTAACGCCCTGCAGACGGTATACGTCCTGTACTTCGTTAACGATGTAACGAGTAACAGCATGAACACCACGCAGACGCAGAATGTCGTGCGGCGCTTCCGGACCGTCGGAAATTACGTCACCACGTTCTACACGTTCACCTTCGAACACGTTGAGCTGACGCCATTTCGGAATCATCTCTTCGTACGGATCGCTACCGTCTACCGGGGTGATAACCAGACGACGTTTACCTTTGGTTTCTTTACCGAAGGAAACGATACCGCTGATTTCAGCCAGGATTGCCGGCTCTTTCGGACGACGTGCTTCGAACAGGTCCGCAACGCGCGGCAGACCACCGGTGATGTCCTTGGTACCGCCGGATTCCTGCGGAATACGCGCCAGGGTGTCACCAGAGCTGATCTGTACGCCATCTTCCAGCTGAACAATCGCTTTACCCGGCAGGAAGTACTGCGCAGGCATATCGGTACCTGGGATCAGAACGTCGTTACCCTGAGCATCAACGATTTTCAGTGCCGGACGCAGATCTTTACCACCTGCGGTACGTTCTGCGGAATCCAGAACCACCAGCGAAGACAGACCTGTCAATTCGTCGGTCTGACGAGTAATGGTCTGGCCGTCGATCATGTCAGTAAAGCGTACAAAACCGCTTACTTCGGTGATAACCGGCATGGTGTGCGGGTCCCAGTTTGCAACGGTTTCGCCGCCAGCAACCTGTTCGCCATCGCCTTTCGCCAGTACCGCACCGTAAGGTACTTTGTAGCTTTCTTTAGTACGACCGAATTCGTCGATCAGTTTCAGTTCAGTATTACGGGAAGTGATAACCAGTTTACCGCTGGAGTTCACAACCGACTTCACGTTGCTGAGCTTGATGCTACCTTTGTTTTTCACTTGGATGCTGGATTCAGCAGCCGCACGAGATGCCGCACCACCGATGTGGAACGTACGCATGGTCAGCTGTGTACCCGGTTCACCGATGGACTGTGCCGCGATAACACCGATTGCTTCACCTTTGTTGATGATGTGGCCACGCGCCAGGTCACGACCGTAGCAGTGCGCACATACACCAAAGTCGGTGTCACAAGATACAACAGAACGTACTTTAACCGCGTCGACAGAGTTCTCTTCCAGCAGGTCACACCACTGTTCGTGCAGCAGCGTGTTGCGCGGAACGAGGATATCAGCAGTACCCGGCTTCAGAACGTCTTCAGCAGTTACACGACCCAGTACGCGATCGCGCAGCGGCTCTTTAACGTCACCACCCTCGATAACCGGAGTCATCATGATACCTTCATGGGTACCACAATCGTCTTCGGTAACCACCAGGTCCTGCGCCACGTCAACCAGACGACGAGTCAGGTAACCGGAGTTCGCAGTTTTCAGTGCGGTATCCGCCAGACCTTTACGAGCACCGTGGGTGGAGATGAAGTACTGGAGTACGTTCAGACCTTCACGGAAGTTCGCGGTGATTGGCGTTTCGATGATGGAGCCATCCGGCTTCGCCATCAGACCACGCATACCAGCAAGCTGACGAATCTGTGCCGCAGAACCACGCGCACCGGAGTCGGCCATCATGTAGATGCTGTTGAAGGAAACCTGCTTCTCTTCCTGACCGTCACGGTTAATCACGGTTTCAGTTTGCAGGTTATCCATCATCGCTTTGGATACACGATCGTTCGCCGCAGCCCAGATATCGATAACTTTGTTGTAGCGTTCGCCCGCAGTTACCAGACCAGACTGGAACTGCTCCTGAATTTCAGCAACTTCTGCTTCTGCCTCGGAGATGATTTCGTGTTTCTTCTCCGGGATGACCATGTCATCGATACCAACAGATGCACCAGAACGCGCTGCATAGGCGAAGCCGGTGTACATGATCTGGTCCGCAAAAATAACGGTCGGTTTCAGACCGAGAATGCGGTAGCAGGTGTTCAGCATTTTGGAGATTGCTTTTTTACCCAGCGCCTGGTTGACGATGGAGTAAGGCAGACCTTTCGGTACAATCATCCACAGAATGGCACGGCCAACAGTCGTGTCTTTCAGGCTGGTTTTCGCTACTAATTCACCGTTTGCATCTTTTTCATACTCGGTGATACGCACTTTAACGCGCGCATGCAGAGAAGCCAGACCAGAGCGATACAGACGTTCTGCTTCTTTCGGGCCAGTCAGCACCATGCCTTCGCCTTTGGCGTTAACACAGTCACGGGTCATGTAGTACAGACCCAGTACAACGTCCTGAGACGGAACGATGATTGGTTCGCCGTTCGCCGGGGACAGGATGTTGTTGGTAGACATCATCAGCGCACGCGCTTCCAGCTGGGCTTCCAGCGTCAGCGGTACGTGAACAGCCATCTGGTCACCATCGAAGTCGGCGTTATATGCCGCACAAACCAGCGGGTGCAGCTGGATAGCTTTACCTTCGATCAGTACCGGTTCAAATGCCTGGATACCCAGACGGTGCAGAGTCGGTGCACGGTTCAGCAGTACCGGGTGTTCGCGGATAACTTCGTCCAGGATATCCCAAACGACAGCTTCTTCGCGCTCAACCATTTTCTTCGCAGCTTTAATGGTGGTAGCAAGACCACGCAGTTCCAGCTTGCCGTAGATGAACGGTTTGAACAGCTCCAGTGCCATTTTCTTCGGCAGACCGCACTGATGCAGACGCAGGTATGGACCTACGGTGATTACAGAACGACCGGAGTAGTCAACACGCTTACCGAGCAGGTTCTGACGGAAACGACCCTGTTTACCTTTGATCATGTCGGCCAAAGATTTCAGAGGACGCTTGTTAGAACCGGTGATCGCACGACCGCGACGACCGTTATCCAGCAGGGCGTCTACCGCTTCCTGCAGCATACGTTTTTCGTTACGTACGATGATGTCCGGCGCAGCCAGATCCAGCAGACGTTTCAGACGGTTGTTACGGTTAATGACGCGACGATACAGATCGTTCAGGTCAGAAGTCGCGAAACGACCACCATCCAGCGGAACCAGCGGACGCAGATCTGGCGGCAGTACCGGCAGAACGGTCAGGATCATCCACTCTGGTTTGTTACCAGACTGAACGAACGCTTCCAGCAGTTTGATACGCTTGGTCAGCTTTTTACGCTTGGTTTCGGAGTTGGTTTCGTTCAGCTCTTCACGCAGCTGTTCGCACTCTTGCTCCAGATCCATGCTCTTCAGCAGAGCCTGGATTGCTTCCGCCCCCATCTTCGCGTCGAATTCGTCACCGAACTCTTCCAGCGCGTCCAGATACTGCTCTTCAGTCAGGATCTGCTGACGTTCCAGGTTGGTCATACCGCCTTCGATAACCACATAGGATTCAAAGTACAGTACGCGTTCGATATCGCGCAGCGGCATATCGAGCAGCAGACCGATACGGGACGGCAGCGATTTCAGGAACCAGATGTGCGCAGTCGGGGAAGCCAGTTCGATGTGGCCCATACGCTCACGGCGTACTTTAGTCTGGGTCACTTCAACGCCGCACTTCTCACAGATGACGCCACGGTGTTTCAGGCGCTTGTACTTACCGCACAGGCACTCGTAATCTTTTACCGGCCCAAAGATACGGGCGCAGAAAAGGCCGTCACGTTCTGGTTTGAACGTACGGTAGTTGATGGTTTCCGGCTTTTTAACTTCACCGAAAGACCATGAACGGATCATGTCTGGCGAAGCCAGAGCAATTTTGATCGCATCAAACTCTTCGGTTTTAGTCTGCGCTTTCAGAAACTTTAATAAATCTTTCACGGATTTGCTCCCGTCGGAGTTAGCACAATCCGCTGCCGGGTTTTAACCCGACAGCAGTGACCTGTTTGAGCGAGAATTACTCGTCTTCCAGTTCGATGTTGATACCCAGCGAACGAATCTCTTTCAACAATACGTTGAAGGATTCTGGCATGCCCGGCTCCATCTGATGGTTGCCGTCCACGATGTTTTTATACATCTTGGTACGACCGTTCACGTCATCAGACTTAACGGTGAGCATTTCCTGCAGGGTGTATGCTGCGCCGTATGCTTCCAGCGCCCACACTTCCATCTCCCCGAAACGCTGACCACCGAACTGTGCCTTACCACCCAGCGGCTGCTGAGTAACCAGGCTGTAAGAACCGGTGGAACGCGCGTGCATCTTGTCGTCGACCAGGTGGTTCAGTTTCAGCATGTACATGTAACCAACGGTTACCGGACGCTCGAACTGTTCACCAGTGCGACCATCGTACAGGCGGATCTGACCGGAAGTCGGCAGGTCGCCAAGTTTCAGCAGCTCTTTAATTTCTGCTTCTTTCGCACCGTCGAACACCGGCGTTGCGATTGGCATACCTTTGCGCAGGTTTTCAGCCAGACGCATAACTTCTTCATCGCTGAAGGTACTCAGGTCAACTTTCTGACGAACGTCAGCGCCCAGATCGTACGCACGCTGGATGAATTCGCGCAGTTTCGCGACTTCTTGCTGCTGTTTCAGCATGGCGTTGATCTTGTCGCCGATACCTTTCGCAGCCATACCCAGGTGGGTTTCGAGGATCTGACCGATGTTCATACGAGACGGTACGCCCAGCGGGTTCAGTACGATGTCTACCGGCGTACCGTTTTCATCGTAAGGCATATCTTCGATCGGGTTGATCTTAGAAATTACACCCTTGTTACCGTGACGACCTGCCATCTTGTCACCAGGCTGGATACGGCGTTTAACCGCCAGATATACCTTAACAATCTTCAGCACGCCCGGTGCCAGATCGTCGCCCTGGGTGATTTTGCGGCGTTTCGCTTCGAGTTTCTTCTCGAACTCGTGTTTCAGTTCGTCATACTGCTCAGCCAGCTGTTCCAGCTGATTTTGTTTCTCTTCGTCTGTCAGGCCCAGCTCCAGCCAGCGATCGCGCGGCAGTTTGTCGAGCTTCTCAGCTTCAACGCCACCGGCTACCAGCACAGCACGGATACGGCTGAACAGACCCGCTTCGAGGATCTGCAGTTCTTCAGACAGGTCTTTCTTCGCCTGTTTGAGCTGCATTTCTTCGATTTCCAGCGCACGTTTGTCTTTTTCTACGCCATCGCGAGTAAAGACCTGAACGTCGATAACCGTACCGGATACACCGTTTGGTACGCGCAGAGAAGAGTCTTTAACGTCAGACGCTTTCTCACCGAAGATCGCACGCAGCAGTTTCTCTTCTGGGGTCAGCTGAGTTTCACCTTTCGGCGTTACCTTACCAACCAGAATGTCGCCACCGGTCACTTCCGCACCAATGTAAACGATACCGGATTCATCCAGTTTGGAGAGCGCAGCTTCACCCACGTTCGGGATGTCAGCGGTGATCTCTTCCGGCCCCAGCTTGGTGTCACGGGACACACACGCCAGTTCCTGAATGTGGATGGTGGTGAAACGGTCTTCCTGAACAACACGCTCGGATACGAGGATGGAGTCTTCGAAGTTGTAACCATTCCACGGCATGAACGCTACGCGCATGTTCTGACCAAGCGCCAGTTCACCGAGGTCGGTGGACGGACCGTCTGCCAGCACGTCGCCACGTTCAACCGGTTCACCCAGAGACACACACGGCATCTGGTTGATACAGGTGTTCTGGTTAGAACGGGTGTATTTGGTCAGGTTGTAGATGTCGATACCTGCTTCACCCGGATACATCTCGTCTTCGTTAACTTTGATAACGATACGGGAAGCATCCACGTACTGAACGACACCACCACGTTTAGCTACCGCAGTTACACCGGAGTCAACGGCAACAGCACGTTCCATACCAGTACCAACCAGCGGCTTATCAGCGCGCAGAGTCGGAACGGCCTGACGTTGCATGTTCGCACCCATCAATGCACGGTTGGCGTCATCGTGTTCTAGGAACGGGATCAGGGACGCACCGACGGATACCACCTGCTGGGTGGATACGTCCATGTAGTCAACCTGGTCGCGGCTGAACAAGCTGGATTCGCCTTTGCTACGGCAAGTTACCAGGTCTTCTACGAAGTGGCCTTCTTCATCCAGGTTGGAGTTCGCCTGGGCGATAACGTAGTTGCCTTCTTCGATAGCAGACAGGTAGTGAATTTCGTCAGTTACAACACCGTCGGTCACTTTACGATACGGAGTCTCAAGGAAGCCGTATTCGTTAGTCTGTGCGTACACGGACAGAGAGTTGATCAGACCGATGTTCGGACCTTCAGGGGTTTCGATTGGACATACGCGACCGTAGTGAGTCGGGTGTACGTCTCGAACTTCGAAGCCTGCACGTTCACGGGTCAGACCGCCTGGGCCGAGTGCGGAGATACGACGTTTGTGCGTAATCTCAGACAGCGGGTTGTTCTGGTCCATAAACTGAGACAGCTGGCTGGAACCGAAGAACTCTTTCACTGCTGCGGAAATCGGCTTGGCGTTGATCATATCCTGAGGCATCAGGGTATCCAGATCGCCCAGAGACAGACGCTCTTTCACCGCACGCTCTACACGTACCAGGCCAACGCGGAACTGGTTTTCCGCCATTTCGCCAACGGAACGGATACGACGGTTGCCGAGGTGGTCGATATCATCGACTTCGCCTTTACCGTTACGGATATCGATGAGCTTTTTCATAACATCAATGATGTCGTCTTTGCTCAGGATACCGGAACCTTCGATTTCTTCGCGCAGCAGAGAACGGTTGAACTTCATACGACCAACCGCAGACAAGTCATAACGGTCTTCGGAGAAGAACAGGTTCTCGAACAGGCTTTCAGCTGCTTCACGAGTCGGCGGCTCGCCAGGGCGCATCATGCGGTAGATTTCTACCAGTGCGCTCAGACGGTCGTTAGTTGGGTCGACACGTAAGGTTTCAGAGATATATGGGCCGTGATCCAGATCGTTGGTGAACAGCGTTTCGATACGCTTGTGACCAGACTGGCTCAGCTTAGCCAGCAGATCCAGGCTCAGCTCCATGTTCGCTGCGCAGATCAGCTCGCCGGTAGACTCATCAATATAGTCTTTAGCAACCACTTTACCTGCGATGTACTCAACCGGGACTTCGATCAGTTTGACGTCGTCTTTTTCCAGCTGGCGAATGTGGCGCGCAGTGATACGGCGGCCTTTTTCTACGTACACTTTACCGTTAGCTTCGATGTCAAAAGATGCGGTTTCACCACGCAGGCGTTCCGGCACCAGTTCCATCTGCAGCTTGTTATCACGGATTTCAAAGATAACTTTTTCAAAGAACAGGTCGAGGATCTGCTCTGTGGTGTAGTTCAGGGCGCGCAGAATGATGGTCGCAGGCAGTTTACGGCGACGGTCGATACGTACGAACAGGTTGTCCTTCGGATCGAATTCGAAGTCCAGCCAGGAACCACGGTAAGGGATGATACGCGCGTTATACAGCACTTTACCCGAAGAGTGGGTTTTACCTTTGTCGGAGTCAAAGAAGACGCCCGGACTACGGTGCAGCTGGGAAACGATAACACGCTCAGTACCGTTGATAACAAAGGTACCGTTGTCTGTCATGAGCGGAATTTCGCCCATGTAGACTTCTTGTTCTTTAATGTCTTTTACGGTGCCTTCCGGCGCTTCGCGCTCATAGATCACCAGACGCAGTTTAACGCGCAGCGGTGCGGAATAGGTCACGCCACGGATTTGACATTCCTGGACGTCAAACACCGGTTCGCCAAGGCGGTAGCTGACGTATTGCAGCTCGGAATTACCGCTGTAGCTCTGAATCGGGAATA
>OGJC01000979.1_pt1 | contig 14794 bp, 18 predicted proteins | sample 1571941 | NCBI WGS metagenome assembly OGJC01 (sample SAMEA2582100, study PRJEB24529) | metagenome | biome: Human gut stool | place: China | collected 2011 | reverse complement strand
GTGATATAGTTATTTTATAAGCTATATTGCAATATAGGTATTACGATATAGTCCTTGAATAAATAATTTACTAGAATATGTGGGAGGGTGAGAAATGCGTAAAATGAAAAGGTTTGCAGACATTAATAAAGCAGCTAAAGTCAGACGATTAAACCAAATCATGCGATTGGTGACAGTACCTGATAAAGTTACTAAAATTTATAATTATTACAATAAAAGTGGTAAAAATGAACAGCTATTATATTTGATGAGAGAAATTATACTTAAATCTATTAATTTACCAGAGGATATAAAAAACATACTCGCATAGCTTTAGTAGTATTCGACAAAGTTTATCAGACCTTAGTGTTATACTTAATGAATTAAAGGGGGAAGCTTTATGGATGAAATAAAAATGATTGAATTTTTAGAAGATTGCGAGAAGGATTTAATAAATCAGTTGTGCTTTAAATGTCCTGAATTGTCACAAGAGCAAATCAATGTTATTTTTGAAATCTTCAGGGCTGAAATAGACAAACGGTTACAAGTAGAAAATAATACCAGTGTAATTAAGGATTAGATATATTATTATATTATCAGAGGTGTTTATATGCTTACTTTTATGGACTTTATGGATAAGCAAAAGCTGAAATATAATAAGACTCTGTTTGCATCAGATAAAATGTATCGCTGCAAGATCATCAATCAGCATATTCGCAAGTTTAGGGTATATTGCAACAGATATCCTCAAATGCCAAATGACATAAAAAAATATGAAAATGAGGTTTATGAATACGAAAGAAAAATAGACCTAATATGAATTGTTAAATAAAAAGGGCGTATGAAGATTTGTTCGGCGATTTTGTGAATACAAATAAATGGAACTAATGAATATATGTGGAAAAAACAAGCAAAAATATCTTAAAAACAGCATAAATATTATAAAAAAATCACTTTAATTGCAACGATTCCGACCGGAACCACCATTTGAAAACAATCCCTAGAAGTGAGGATAAGCCTTATTTCTAGGGCTTTTTTTATGTTCTTCAATTCTTGTAAGTATATTTCAAATTGATAAACAACAAGAATACGACAAGAGTTTTCCATAGTAAGTGGTGCTAAAAATTGATTCAGCGTGTTTAACCGGTGAAACTGATGATCATAAAGCTTAAAAGTTTGATTGCTTTATGAATTTTTGGTATAATTATCTAAATGCTGATGTGAGGTATTTTCAATGGTAAAGCAAACAACAAATAACGATCAAATTGATGAAATAACAGGCCGACCTAGTGCAGAGTGGCTAAGGCATATATATAAAGAAACAGTTTCGAAGGATTGTCAGCATTATGTATTTGCTACTGCAAATATTAAAGATTTTCGTTACTTCAATCTCAAATATGGTTTTGAACAGGGTAATCAAATCCTTAAAATAGTGCTTGACTGTTTTTATCATCATCTTGATGATAAAAGCTATGCGGCAAGAGTCTATGCTGATGAATTTCATCTTTTAATCTATTGTGAGGACTGTGATGCTTTTGTAGATAAGTTTTTAGTGCCATTTGTTGATGAGCTATTTGATGTGGAAGAGCCAATGCTTTATCATAATATTTATATGTCTTTTGGTCTTTATAAGCTGGAGCATCCTAATGAGGACTATGCTCATATCTCGAATAAGGCTGAAATAGCCCGCTTGGAATGCCGTGAGCTTAAGCATCGCTCATTTAGCTTTGATGATTTAAATAAACAGAAGTATGATGAATACATGATGCGCCATGCCTTAAATGGCAAGCTGACAGAAGCGCGGCTAAATAAAGAATTTGTTCCTTATATCCAGCCTAAAATTGATCTGGCCAGCGAACAGATAGTTGGCGGCGAGATTTTAATGCGCTGGATCAATGAAAGAGGTGAATTAATCCCTTTAACGAATTTCTTTTTTTCATTAAATGAAAAAGGTGATATTTATTTGATTGATCTATATTTGTTTGATCAGGTTTGTCATTGGATGAATCAGCGTTTGAAAGCGAAGCAGCCTTTGGTGCCCGTAAGTTTTAATATAACCAATACTTCTTTCTTTGATATTAATTTTCTTGATGATTATTTAAATATTCTGCATCAATATGAGATTCCCAAGGAATATATTGAATTTGAATTTTTAGAGGATATTCAATATGGCTTGAATGAGCAGGTCATTGAAACCATTGAGAAGCTGAAAGCGATTGGTTTTACATGTTCTCTGGATGATTTTGGCAGCGGTTATTCTTCTTATAATGTATTATTAAAAACACAGGTTGATATTATCAAGCTGGATCGTATGTTTTTCCAGAAGCAGTTAACCGAGAAGTATGCGAAGATGCTGAATTACACAATTCTTGCATTAAAGGAAATGGATCTAAAAATTCTTGCGGAAGGTGTTGAAACTAAGGAATATGTTGACTTTCTTAAGTCTGCAGGCTGTGATTATGTGCAGGGATTCTATTATTATAAACCGATGCCGCTTGATGAATTCCAACAGCTGATTGATAAACAGGCAGAGGTTCAAACAGCTTAAAGGTTAGAATAAGGCAGAAGCTATTGAGGGTTGTAACTCAAGCGGCTGCCTTTTTTGATTGCCAGAGTGTTTTTTGTGATAAGAAAAAGGTATAATATAAAAAAGTATAGGAGGTTTACAATGAAAAGGACAGCGGCATTTTTTGATATTGACGGAACGATTTATCGGGAAGGTTTAATTACTGAATTATTTAAGAAATTTGTGACCCATGAGCTTGTTGATCAGACACGCTGGCATGATGATGTCCGGCCGGTTTTTATGAAATGGGATCGCCGGCAAGGGGAATATGATGATTATTTGATGAAAATGACAGATATATTTAAGGAAACCATTGTGGGTCTGTCTGAGGAACATGTTAAATTTATTGCCGCTAAGGTCATTGAACAGAAGGGAGATCGGGTATATACATTTACCCGTGATGAAATTTTGATGCATCGCAGACTAGGGCATTTGGTGATTGCGATATCGGGGTCACCTTATGAATTGGTTAGTGAAATGGCGGCTAAGTATGCGTTTGATGATTTTCGCGGTACAGTATATAAAACAGATGAAAAGGGTTGTTATACAGGTGAAATCATACCGATGTGGGATTCCCGCAGCAAGCAGAAAGCCATTCAGCAATTATGCAGTGAATATGATCTTGATTTGAATGAATGTTATGCTTATGGAGATACGACAGGTGATTTCACGATGTTTCAGCATGTGGGACATCCCTATGCGATAAATCCTACCAGAGAGCTGCTGAATCGGATTATGAACGATCCCGAGGTAAAGGCTAAAATTCAGGTAATTGTGGAGCGTAAGGATGTCGTTTATGAAATGGATATTCATAATATGAAACTGCGCTGATTTAGATGCTGGTGCTGAGGTAATCTAACATTATGCTTGTAAGAAATTGGAACCAGTCAGCGTAAGACTGTAAATTAGCTCAATCATCGTTTATAATAAATGTGTCAGGAGAGAAGATATGAAGTATATTGGAAAAGTGTTGATGATGCTGTTGCTTATTCTTGGTGTCAGCGGCTGTCAGTCTTCTAGGGCTTATGAGGCGAAGCAGCCGCCGATGTCAGATCAGCTTGCGGAAGCGGTGAATGAAGATGCAGAAAATACAGAGGGTGAATTGGAAATTTACTTTTTGGATACAGGTAATTCTGACTGTATTTTCATTAATGCAGAGCAAAAGGTGCTGATTGATGCCGGAGATAATGATGATGAATCGATGATCGTTGATTTTTTGAAAGCATTGAAGATTGAGAAAATAGATTATTTGGTGAATACACATCCTGATGCGGATCATGCCGGCGGTTTGGATGCGGTTATTGAGAATTTTGCGATTGGTACGGTTTTTATTTCAAATGGTTCCGCAGAATCTAAAACATATCGTGATTTTGTCAATGCGGCGGTGGACAAGGGATTGTCACCTTCGGTTCCGTTAGCTGATAAGCTGTTTTATCTGCAGCCAGAGATGTTTATGCGTTTCTATAATACAGAAGCTAAGGGAAGCGGCAATGAGGTATCGTTAATTGTTGAATTAGTTTATAAGCAGCAGCGTTTCTTGTTTATGGGTGATGCTGAAAAGGCACAGGAGCTGGCTGTCTTAGATCAGCTTGATGATGTGGATCTTGTTAAAATCGGACACCATGGTTCAAGAACCTCCACCAGTCAAGAATTGTTAGAACGGATAAAACCGGAAATAGCGGTCATTCTGTGCGGTAAGAATAATTCCTATGGTCATCCGCATCAAGAGGTGCTGGATCGGCTGACGGCTTATGGCATTGAGGTGTATCGAACAGATCTGCAGGGTACGCTTCATGTGCATAGTGATGGCGTAAATCTCAGCATTGAGGCAATGGCAGAAAGTGATAAGCTGTCTAATGATAAGGATACATCAGCTGCAGAAGAAGCAGAATATTATATTGGGAATCTTAATTCTAAGAAATTTCATTTAGCAGAGTGTAATTCATTACCTGCTGAAAAGAATCAAATTATATTTGATAGCTATGAGGATGCGGTTAATCAAGGTTATACACCTTGTAAAGTATGTAATCCATAAGGAAGAGGTGAAAAAATGGTTCAGGAATCATTATTTGATGATCGTGAAATGAGTGATCCGCTGGCAAGCCGGCTGCGGCCGAAGACCTTGGATGAATATGTGGGACAAAAGCATCTTTTGGGTGAGGGAAAGGTGCTTGCTCAGTTAATTAAGAACGATCAGGTATCTTCGATGATTTTCTGGGGTCCGCCGGGTGTCGGCAAGACTACGCTGGCAAGAATTATCGCCGGTAAAACGAAAAGCCGTTTCATTGATTTCAGTGCTGTTACGAGCGGTATAAAAGAGATTAAGGAAGTAATGAATAAGGCTGAAAGCGCACGATTAATGGGTGAACGGACGATTTTGTTCATTGATGAGATTCATCGTTTCAATAAGGCTCAGCAGGATGCTTTTCTGCCGTTTGTGGAAAAGGGAAGCATTATATTGATTGGTGCGACAACTGAAAATCCTTCCTTTGAGATTAATTCCGCGTTATTGTCCCGATGCAAGGTTTTTGTGCTTCAGGCCTTATTAGCAGATGATCTGTCTGAATTAATTCGTCATGCTATCAGTTCACCAAAGGGATTTGGTAATTTTAAAATCAATATCAGTGATGAAATGATATATATGATTGCTAATTTTGCTAATGGTGATGCTCGTGTGGCATTAAATACATTAGAAATGGTTGTGCTGAATGGTGAACGTCAAGGTATTGAGATTACGATTACCAAGGAGACTTTGGAACAATGCATCAGTAAAAAATCATTGCTTTATGATAAAAAAGGGGAGGAGCATTATAACCTTATCTCTGCGCTTCATAAATCAATGCGTAACAGTGATGTTGATGCGTCCATCTATTGGCTTGCGAGAATGCTCGAAGCGGGCGAGGACCCGCTTTATGTGGCCCGCAGGGTCGTGCGTTTTGCCAGTGAGGATATCGGCATGGCTGACAGCCGGGCATTGGAAATTGCGGTTGCCGCTTATCAGGCCTGTCATTTTCTGGGGATGCCGGAATGTAATGTGCATTTGACGCATGCGGTTACGTATATGGCGCTGGCTCCAAAATCAAATGCTTTATATGTCGCCTATGGTAAAGCAGCTGATGATGCTTCAAAGATGCTGGCTGAACCGGTACCGCTGCAGATACGCAATGCACCAACCAAGCTGATGAAGGATTTAAACTATGGGGCAGGCTATCAGTATGCTCATGATACTGAAGATAAACTCACTAATATGCGCTGTCTGCCTGATTCTTTGCTGAATCATTCTTATTATCATCCAACAAATCAAGGATCAGAGGCACGTGTACAGGAACGGATGAAGCAAATTAATGAATGGCGTAAAAAACACCAATAGGAGTTCTTATGAAAGTAACATATATTGATCACAGTGGTTTTATGATTGAATTAGCGCATACGATTTTGGTTTTTGATTATTATCGCGGAGAGATGCCGGCTTTTGATCTGTCAAAGAAGGTATATGTTTTTGCTTCTCACACTCATCAGGATCATTTTAATCGTGAGATTCTTGATTGGCAGGGAGATATTCAATGGATATTATCAAAAGATATCCGAATTAAACCAACCGATAAAATTCATCAGGTAAAAGCTAATAGCAGTTATATAATTGATGAGCTGAAATGCGAAACGCTGCATTCTACTGATCAGGGAGTTGCATTTATGGTTAATGTGGAAGGTGTGTCTATTTACCATGCCGGTGATTTAAATTGGTGGCATTGGGAAGGGGAAAACAGCGATGGTGAAAATAAAACTGCGAAGAATGCATTTTTAAAGGAAATGGATAAGCTGAAGGACAGAACCTTTGATTTGGCCTTTGTTCCGCTTGATCCCCGTCAGGAAAAGCAATTCAGCTGGGGGATGCTTGCCTTTTTAAAGAGTGCGGATGCTAAATTGGTTTTTCCAATGCATATGTGGGAAGACTATGCAGTGATTGAACGGTTTTTAGCGTTGGATGAGGCTGAGGCATATAAGGATAAAATCGTTAAGATTGAACACATGAATCAATTATTTACAATTAAGGAAGGAGAAAATCATGAATTATACATTTAATCATTTTAATTTTAATGTCTGTGATTTACAGAAAAGCTTGACGTTTTATAAGGAAGCATTAGGCTTAGAGGTTGTGCGCAAGAAAGAAGCGGCTGACGGCAGCTTTATATTGGTTTATCTGGGTGATGGAAAGAGTGATTTTACTCTTGAATTGACTTGGCTGAAGGATCATCCGCAGAAGTATGATCTTGGTGAAGAAGAGTTTCACTTGGCTTTGACGGTGAATGATTATGAAGCATCTTTTAAGAAGCATCAGGCGATGGGTTGCGTGTGCTTTAATAATGAAGCGATGGGAATTTATTTTATAAATGATCCGGATGGCTATTGGATTGAAATCGTTCCATTGAAACGCTGATAAGTTGATAGAAAAAATAGTGCAAAAGAGTGATAAAAATGATATTATAGTTAGGAAATTGTAAAGAAAAGGAGAAGTTTATGGCAGATAAAATTATCGTTCTTGACTTTGGCAGTCAGTATAACCAGCTGATTGCACGTCGTGTTCGTGAAATGGGCGTATATAGTGAATTGAAATCACGTCATACAAGTGCTGCGGAAATTGCTGCCGATCCTGAAATAAAAGGTATTATTTTTTCAGGCGGGCCAAATTCGGTATATGATGAGAATGCTTTTAAGGTAGACCCTGAAATTTTTAAGATTGGGAAGCCAATTTTAGGGATTTGTTATGGGATGCAGCTGATGGCGCATGATTTGGGCGGCAAGGTTGAATCCTGTGAGCATGCGGAGTATGGCAAAGCGGATATTGAAATTAAGGCTGGCAATGCGTTGCTGAAGGGTATGGAAAATACTCAGCAGGTTTGGATGTCACATGGCGATCAGGTTACTGCGGTTCCTGAGGGCTTTGAGGTTAATGCTTCTACACAAACTTGTCCAATTGTAATGATGAGTAATCCTGAGAAGCGTTTTTATGCGATTCAATTCCATCCGGAAGTGCGTCATACAGTTAACGGCACAGCGATGCTGAAGAATTTTGTATTTGGTGTATGTGAGGCTAAAAATAACTGGAGCATGAAGGAATTCGTCGATGTGGAGATTGCGAAGATCAAGGAAACAGTCGGTGATGATGAGGTATTATGCGCATTATCCGGCGGTGTTGACTCTGCGGTTGTGGCGGCTTTGCTGCATAAGGCAATTGGTGATAAGCTGACTTGTATGTTTGTTGATCATGGTTTGCTGCGCTTGAATGAGGCAGAATCTGTAGTAGATACATTTAAGGGACGTTTTGGCATGAATCTTTATAAGATTGATGCGAGAAATGAGTTCATGAGTTTGCTGAAGGGTGTGAGTGATCCTGAACAGAAACGTAAGATTATCGGTAATGAATTTATTCGTGTGTTTGAACGCGAGTCTGCAAAGTTTACGCAGATTAAGTGGCTGGCACAGGGAACATTGTATACAGATGTGATTGAGTCCGGAACGGATACCGCGCAGACAATCAAGAGTCATCATAATGTTGGCGGCCTGCCTGAAAATATGCAGTTTAAATTGATTGAACCACTGAATACTTTGTTTAAGGATGAAGTGAGAGAGTTAGGTACGCTGCTGGGGCTGCCTGATGAAATTGTGCACCGTCAACCATTCCCAGGGCCGGGACTTGCGATTCGTGTATTGGGTGAAGTGACTGAAGAGAAGCTGGATCTGGTACGCCGCAGTGATGCGATTTTGCGTGAAGAGATTGCACTGGCTGGCTTGGATAAGGAAATTTGGCAGTATTTTACAGCATTGCCGGATATGAAGTCAGTAGGTGTTATGGGTGATCAGCGTACATATGAATATACAGTCGGTATTCGTGCGGTTACGTCAATTGATGGTATGACTGCAGACTGGGCGCGGATTCCTTATGATGTTCTGGATAAGATTTCAAGACGGATCATCAATGAGGTGAAGGGCATTAATCGAGTGGTGCTGGATTGCACGTCAAAACCGCCTGCGACCATTGAGTTTGAATAAGTTGGAGTATCAAAGAAACCCAGTATTTATGCGGGGTTGCGGCACTTCAAGAAGTCTTTTGATAACAAATTGATAACAGTTGCATAAGAGCCATTATTCTTGTAATCCAATGGTTTTGCGGTTAAAGAATGATTGACAGGTGGTTGTGCAACAAATAAATCCATATTATAAACTAAGCCCTTAGCTGTGGGTATGAAACTCATGGCTAAGGGTTTTTTGTCGTCTTTATTTATCTGGTTTGAGTTGGTCTTTGAACATTTCAACCAAAGCGTCACTAAGTTCCTGTGAGGGTACTTTTGCCCATCTCTGTGTGGTATCGAACTTCGGATAGTGGTAACGCCAGTTATCGTATTCTTCCCTGCTGATTTCTTCGGAAGATAACTTGTCCGCCTGCTCTTTCCAAGCATAGAGCATTTTTAGTAGTTCGTGGGCGTTTTTTCCTTTTTCCTTGTTGACTTTCAGACAGATTTCTCCGTCTGCTTCGCTGACAGTCAGACCATACAGATCTTCAAGGGTAAACAAAGTGTGCATCAGTCCGATATAGCTGTCAATGTCAGGTACATCGAGGGCATGAGGGGAAACATCAAGTGCCTGTGCCAATGCAGCAGTAAGTTCCGCCTTCGGTTTTCTTGTTCCTGTTTCATATTGAGCTAAACGTACATCAGCACTTCGTTCAGGAAAACCGACAATCGTACCAAGATATTTTTGTGTCATTCCACGCAGAATGCGGAAAAAATGTATTCTTTCTCCAATAGCCATCATCATCGCTCCTTGTATATGTAGTGTAATCAGTATAGCAGATATGTTTAGGAGAAGTCAAGATAATACAAAACAAAAAAGTTTAATATTTTTCAAAAAACCGCTTGACACAAGCAAATATGCTTAGTATAATGAATTCGAAATTAAGCAAATAAGTTTAGAAAAGAAGGAGGGCAATCTATGGATAACAAATTTATTCGTGCCGGAGAAGTGGCACAGGAACTAAGCGTATCAAAGCCTTATGCCTATAAGTTAATTCGACAGTTGAATGAGGAATTGAAAGAAAAGGGCTTTATTACGATTGCGGGGCGTGTGAACCGCCAGTATTTCTATGAAAGGCTCTACGGAGCAGGAAAGGAGGAAAAATAATGCCGGTATTTAAGAATGAGGACAATGGAACATGGTATGTGATGGCAAGGTATGTGAACTGGAAAGGCGAGCGTAGGCAGAAATGTAAACGTGGTTTTGCTACCAAGAAAGAAGCACAGGAATGGGAGCGGATGTTCCAGTTACAGAATGCTTCTGACCTTGATATGAGTTTTGAAGCCTTTACCGAATTGTATATCCGGGATGTGAAAACACGTCTGAAGGAGAACACATGGCTGACAAAGGAGCATATCATCCGCACGAAGATACTTCCGTATTTCGGAAAGTTAAGGATTAGCGAGATTTCCACAAAAGAGATTATCACATGGCAGAATGAACTGCTTGCCTATCGGGATGAGAAGAAAAAGCCATACTCACAGACCTATCTAAAAACGCTGCACAATCAACTGTCAGCCATATTTAATCATGCGGTACGTTACTATGAGCTGCGTTCCAATCCTGCCGCAAAAGTAGGAAATATGGGAAGTGAGGAACACAAGGAAATGCTGTTTTGGACAAAAGAAGAATACAAGAAATTCTCTTTTGAAATGATGGACAAACCAGTTTCCTTTTACGCTTTTGAAATGCTCTATTGGTGCGGTATCCGAGAAGGAGAACTTCTTGCACTGACCGCAGCCGATTTCGATTTTGAGAAAGAAACCGTCAGAATCAATAAATCTTATCAGCGGCTACACGGAGAAGATGTGATTACCACACCGAAAACAAAGAAAAGCAACTGCATGATCAAAATGCCGAAGTTTCTTTGTGAGGAAATGCAGGAATATCTGAGTATGCTTTACGGATTAAAGAAGAAAGACCGTATCTTTACAGTCACAAAAAGTTATCTCCATCACGAGATGGACAGAGGGGCAAATGCCGCAGGGGTAAAGCGTATCCGCATTCACGATCTCCGTCACAGTCATATAAGTTTGCTCATTGATATGGGCTTTTCAGCGGTGGCGATTGCAGACCGTGTGGGGCATGAAAGCATTGACATCACTTACCAGTACGCTCATCTGTTCCCGTCAAAACAGACGGAAATGGCAGATAGATTAGATGATTTAGGGAAAGGAGAGGTTGAAAATGTCAGCTAAGAACAGGGATAACAAAAATCGTTGGAGAAACATTACGGTAGGGTTTCGGGTATCTCCCGAAGAAAATGAACTTATTAACAAGGCGGTTGCCTTATCGGGATTGCCAAAACAGGAATACTGTTACCGCCGCTGTTTGAATCAGGATGTGGTGGTACAGGGCAATCCGAGAGTGTATAAGGCACTCAAACTAGAACTTGATTCTGTCCTTACAGAGTTAAAAAGGATTGAAGCGGGAAACAGCGTGGATGAGGAACTGATGAATGTAATTGAACTGATTTCCATTATTCTTGGCGGTCTGAAAGGAGAGGATGAGAATGGAAAATAAAAAAGAAATGACTGCCCCGAATGTATCTGTTGGCGCAGATACGGAGCAGCCGATTCAAAAAATCGCTGAAAATAGTATATACGAGTATGAAGAAAATATCAAGAGTTTTGAGGAAATGCAAAGAGAAATGCAGTTGAGTTTAGACCCCTCTTATCTCAAAGCAGTTTCCATGAATGAACTGTTTGACACCCAGTATCAGAGCAAGCCGCCGTTAATTGACGGTCTGCTCTACCCCGGCACTTATATTTTTGCAGGTTCTCCTAAATTGGGAAAGAGTTTTCTGATGGCACAGCTTGCCTACCATGTCAGCACAGGCACACCACTTTGGAATTATACCACCCGAAAAGGAACGGTATTGTATCTTGCCCTTGAAGATGATTACCGTCGCTTGCAGGAACGTTTGTACCGGATGTTTGGAACAGAGAGTGCAGACAACCTTTTCTTCTCTGTTTCGGCTGGTCAGCTGGGAAAAGGATTGGATGAACAGCTTGCAAGGTTTGTGGCAGAGCATACGGACACGAAATTGATTATCATTGATACCCTTCAGAAAGTGCGTGAAGTTGGCGGAGATAATTATAGTTATGCAAACGATTATCAGATTATGGCAAGATTGAAAAGTTTTGCAGACGCCCACGGTCTTTGTATCCTGCTTGTACACCACACAAGGAAACAGACGGCGGATGATAAGTTTGATATGATTTCGGGGACAAGTGGACTGCTTGGTGCGGCAGACGGAGCGTTTCTCCTTCAGAAAGAAAAACGGACAGGCAATGCAGCAACTTTGGAAGTATCAGGCAGGGATCAGCAAGACCAAAAACTATACCTTGTCCGTAATACGGAAACTTTGTTGTGGGAGCTGCAAAGGGCAGAAACCGAATTGTGGAAAGAGCCGCCTGAACCTTTACTGGATGAGATTGCCGAACTTGTTATGAAGGACATTTCTTCTTGGGAAGGTTCAGCAACGGAACTGGTTTCTCTGATAAAGGTAGAAATTCAGCCCCACGTTATTACAAGAAAACTGAACATTCTTTCAGGGAGATTGTATGCAGAACATGGCATTTATTATAAGAACAACCGTACCCATGATGGAAGAAAAATACGGTTTTGGAAAGACGATACGGAAACAGCGTGACAGTTGGTGACAGTTGTGACGGTATTTTTGACAACGGGGGCAGTATTAAAATAACCGTCACAACTGTCACATACCGTCACAGAGAGGATGGGATACGATGAGAAATGTGCAAATATCACAGGAATTATTTATGCAGCTGCTCCGCTTTCATTTGATTGAAGATGAGAGTTGCGAGAAAGAAATTAAGAAGGAGTTGGAGAAAAAATTGGACAAGATGGTCATGCGTGACCTGTTTGGAAAATCAAAAACTGCACCGACAAAGGAAGAACGGGAACGGGCAAGAAAAGAATATCTGGACAGACGTGGAACTGACAAAAGCAGAGGAAAAAACTCTGATCTGGCTTGCCGGATGGGAAGAAAGTACCGTAGATAATCTGCTGTCAGTCATAGAAAAAGCAGCCCGGATACGGGCAGAGAAAAAGGGCGGATACGCCCATAAATCTAAGCATGAGTCCGAGAAGTAATCGGATTTTGTTAAACAAAAACAAGCCCTCGGCGTTTGAGAGCGAAATACACCCATCGCACAAACTTCGTTTATGCTCGGCGTATTTCGCCCTTGCAGGGGGCAAGCCGCCGATAGGCGGATAAGTTCGTAAACAGGTGCCTATGCACCTACTCACAGTAAAGCCGGCGCAAGCCGAGAAAGGAGGATGCTTATAGGCAGACATTCATTTATCAGACAAAGTAAGCTGTCCGATGTGGCAGGGCGTATTGATTATATTTCCAATCACAAAAGGCAGGAACATCTCTATGCTACCTATCAGACGGAAGGGGCAACACCTGAGTTTTGGAAAAATCTTGCAAGAGAAAATCAGTTGGATTTTAAGGCGAGAGGAACGGCAGGGAAATGTATCGAAGGGCGTGAGTTTATTATTGCACTTCCCGAAAGTTTTGTTCAGTATAGGGCAGATGATGTGGTAAGACTTTTTACGGAAACTTTCCATAAAAGATATGGCGTGGAGTGCAGCGCAGCCCTTCATCACAACAAGACAAAGACGAATTATCATATTCATCTGGTATTCAGTGAACGGAAAATGTTGGAGCAGCCCGAAGTGAAGATTGCCACCCGAAATATGTTTTATGATGAGCAGGGAAAGCATAGACGCACGAAAAAAGAGATTTTAGACGTGCAGGGAAATATCCGAGCTGGGTGCAGTATTATCCCTAAAGGGGAAGTATATGAAAGTCATATCTTCACAAAAAAAGAGGAATGGTTTAAGAACAAAGCCTTTACCAAAGAAGTTAAAGAACTGTTTACCGATACGATTAACTGTTATGTAAAAGAAGAATCAGAAAAACTTTCTGTATTCCAACAGGGCGGTGTTTATCTGGCAATGAAGAAAATCGGAAAGAACAATCCGAAAGCGGAGGAGATAAAGGCAGACAATGCGGCAAGGCAGGAATGGAATCGGACAGTTGATGTGGCATTGGTTGAGGGTGTTCCTGAAGAAGATATTTTGAAGATTAAGCAGGAAAAAATCACAGACGAAACGCTGCAATCTATCAGGACACACGGTTGGCTGCCGGATATGTTCCGTCAGATTATCCGAGGAGCAAAAGACTTTTTACAGGAGGTGATTTTCAAATTTAAGCTGCCGCCAAGAACTGTGCCAAAGATTGACTTGCAGGAATGGAAGGATATGCAGAAGCTCATGTATGAATTACAGGGACAGTCAAGGGAGATAAAACGCACACAACAGGATATTTCTTCTTTGAAAAAGCAACTGTCAGAGTTACGAGGACTATTTAAAGGCAAAGAACGAAAATCTCTGGAAGGGAAAATTGAGCTGTTAGAGGATTTGGAAAAGCGTTTGCACAGGAGTATGGGGCGGATCGTAAAACGGGAAGGTTATCCCAATGTGCAATCCTTTCAGAAGGTTTATAACAAGGCAGAAGAACTGATTATGGAATACAATGAAGAACTGAGAGCGTGGAAAAATCAGACGAAACCGAAGAAAGAGAATCCGTTAGAACAGCCCCAAAAAGCGAGTGTACTGGAAAAATTGCACCGCTATCAGCAGGAAGGCAGGCAGCAACCGAAACGGTCAGTTAAGAAAAAATCTATGGATAGAGAACGATAAGAAAGGTGGAAACGATTATGAAGAAAACAATATTTGAAGAAATGGGCGGCATTTATATCAGACACGGGGATTATCTTATCCCCTGTCTTACCTTGCCGGAGGAAGAAGAACAGAGATTTATCGGTGTATGGGGACAAAGGCATAAACGCTATTTGAAAGAACATAAGAGAGCGGCTTATATTACTCTGCTTACAAGTGGCAGGCTGAATAGTTATCTTGCAGATATAGAAGAACAGGCACAAGAACGCTTTGAAAGGATTGTAGAGCAGATGAAACAGGCGCAGGGGGCAGGGGATTACAGAATAGTTAAAGGCAGATGATACCTTAAAATGGATAGGGAGAATGAGTAATATACAAACGTGTGCGAGGGAGATTGTGGATAATGAGATGATTTATCAATAAGAAAAGGTGTATGGTGGAAAGCAAGTCTGAAAACAAAAT
>OGJC01000973.1_pt1 | contig 14970 bp, 10 predicted proteins | sample 1571941 | NCBI WGS metagenome assembly OGJC01 (sample SAMEA2582100, study PRJEB24529) | metagenome | biome: Human gut stool | place: China | collected 2011 | reverse complement strand
TCATTCTGATTTATGCGGCGCTGATGCTGGTGCGTTTCGGCTGGCTGTGGACGATGAAAAAGTTCAGCAACCGCTTCCTGAAGAAGAAGCCGAAGGAGGTTGGTTCGTGGACCACACGAGAAATCCTGATCGCGTCTTTCGCTGGGGTGCGGGGGGCGATCACTCTGGCCGGTGTGCTCTCTATCCCGCTGCTCTTGCCGGATGGTAACGTCTTCCCTGCGCGGTATGAGTTGGTGTTCCTGGCGGCTGGCGTCATTCTCTTCTCGCTGTTTGTCGGCGTGGTGATGTTGCCTATTCTGCTACAACACATTGAAGTCGCGGATCATTCGCAACAATTGAAAGAGGAACGTATTGCGCGAGCGGCAACGGCAGAAGTGGCGATTGTGGCGATCCAGAAAATGGAGGAGCGTCTGGCGGCGGATACCGAAGAGAATATCGATAACCAGCTGCTTACGGAGGTCAGTTCTCGCGTCATTGGTAACCTGCGTCGTCGCGCCGATGGACGTAACGACGTTGAAAGTTCCGTGCAGGAAGAGAACCTTGAGCGTCGCTTCCGTCTGGCGGCATTGCGTTCTGAACGTGCTGAACTGTACCACCTGCGCGCCACGCGGGAGATCAGTAACGAAACGCTGCAAAAATTACTGCACGATCTCGATTTGCTTGAAGCGTTGCTAATTGAGGAAAATCAGTAAGCCGAAAGCGACGTAACCAGGCCCGAGGTAATCTGAAAAAGGTGCAATCTTTTGCACCTTTAACAGGTTAGCTCGGGCTAACATTCATGATTCTAAAACAAATAAGTTATCTCTCTTTTAAAGTCAATTCATTGGCTGTTCTTCGACTTAACCTCAATCTGCATCTTGCATAATATCTGCAGTAATCTTCATAGCGACTGCATGAAGATTATCCTCAGTTTGTGACATGCCAGTATGAGTGGCACAATCTTCTTCAAAGAATTTCTGTAGTGTTACCAGGATATCACTATTAATGGAGATATTTTCCTCACCACGGAGAATGGTAATACCCATTCCCTGGACGCTAGCCTCATCGAAATTAACACGATAGAGACGGATATTAAACATCCAGGCTTTTGTTAAAACAGAACAGTTGAAATGGCAATTGCTTAAATTGGCATTATTAAAATTAACATTAGCCATATTAGAGCCGGTACATATAACCATTTCGAGGAACGTATTTGTTAACCGCGTAAAAAAGAGTTTGCTATCAATTAAGTTTATATTCTGGAGGGTTGCTTTATTCAGGTTGACACGAGACAGATCAGCATGTTCAAAGTTAATTAAATCAAGTTTAGAGAAGCTAAGGTCGGCTCTAAATAAATTAATATATGGCGCTATTACTTTATAAAGATTTACCTCAGCCATGTATGCCATATAAAAATTTGAATAATCAAGGAAGGTATTTTTAATATTGGCTCTATTCATTGTTGCATTGTAGAATTGAACATGCATAGCGGAACATGAATTTAGAGTTCCGTCAGTCATTTTTATCTGAGCGAAATTTGAGTCATCGAGAATACAATTATCAAAAAGTATTTTTTCCATTATGGCGAAATTAAAATTCGTTTTATACATATTACAGTCCTGAAAAATAGCGTTTTGTAGTCTGCAACCTGCAAAATTCGAATTGGATAAATCTTCATCTTTAATCACGATACCTTTCAGGCTAAGGTGTGAAAAATCGTAACCACCATTTACTGTCTGTGGGATTTCGATAGTATTATTATGGACGGTGACATTATTTATAAAATATACCACCTTAATTGACACTTCCTTATCTTTATTAAGGTAAACTCTTCTCGTAATTCTATCGTCACATTTATTATTTGCATGTGAAGCTATATCTATAAAATATTTATGTATTTTCCTGTCCGTTTCCTTCGTGATTTTTCCTGATGGTAAACTATCATAAATTCTTTTCATTTTCTGAATCAAGCCTATCACTTTTTCATGATCATCCATCTTGAAAAGAGAGAGGGCTTTATTGTCAATTAACGTGCTTTTATGATGTTTTCTGTAATTATCTGATTTTGTTTTCTTTGTATGTGATGGACTTGTGACAGAGTGGTTATCGTTAATCTGGCAAAGAGGGAAAAACATATTATTTAAACCATTGTAGCACATAAAATATCCTTATAATTAACAAGAAAGAAAAGGCATATTCTCTGCATTATCATTTTCTACGACTGTCAAAAATCGCTCATTTTTTAATGAGTTTATTTGTTTAATATTTTGGGAAAAGGTGATGCATGCTGGAGAGGAAGAGTATTCCCCGGTCAGGCGACCGGGGAAGGGGAGAGATTAATGTGCGCGGCCTTGCTCAACGCCAAAGCCGGTCTGGGAGCGGATAAACTGCGCGCGGAACAGTTCACGCTCGCGCGCCCCTTCCGCTGAGTTATCGGTTGCCGAGAAGAACCAGATGCCGAGGAATGCCACGGTGATAGAGAACAGCGCCGGGTATTCATACGGGAAGATGGCTTTTTCGTGACCAAGGATCTGTACCCAAATCGTCGGGCCGAGGATCATCAGTACTACTGCGGTAATCAGCCCCAGCCAGCCACCCATCATCGCGCCACGCGTGGTCAGTTTCGACCAGTACATAGAAAGCAGAATGATCGGGAAGTTACAGCTCGCCGCGATGGCAAACGCCAGCCCCACCATAAAGGCGATGTTCTGATTCTCAAACAGCACGCCGAGGATAATCGCAATCACGCCGAGGATCAGTACGGTGATTTTTGATACCCGCAGCTCTTCACGTTCGGTCGCGCCTTTTTTGAAGACGTTAGCGTACAAGTCATGCGAAACCGCGGATGCGCCCGCCAGCGTCAGACCCGCAACCACCGCGAGGATAGTGGCGAAAGCAACCGCTGAAATAAAACCGAGGAACAGGTTGCCGCCCACTGCATTCGCCAGGTGAACGGCCGCCATGTTGTTACCACCAATCAGATGGCCCGCCGCGTCTTTATATTCCGGATTCGCACCAACCAGCATGATCGCGCCGAAGCCGATAATAAAGGTCAGAATATAGAAGTAGCCCATAAACCCGGTGGCGTAGAACACGCTCTTACGTGCTTCGCGGGCATCGCTGACTGTAAAGAAGCGCATCAGAATGTGCGGCAAGCCCGCCGTACCAAACATCAGTCCCAGACCCAGAGAGAGCGCGGAGATCGGATCTTTCACCAGCCCGCCCGGCTTCATGATGTCGACCCCTTTCGGGTGTACCGCCATCGCTTCGCTGAACAGATTGTTGAAGCTAAAGCCAACGTGTTTCATCACCATAAAGGCCATAAAGCTGGCACCGAACAGTAACAGCACGGCTTTAATAATTTGCACCCAGGTGGTCGCCAGCATGCCGCCGAACAGGACATACATCATCATCAGCACGCCGACCAGCACCACCGCAATGTGATAGTTAAGGCCAAACAGCAGCTCGATCAGTTTACCTGCGCCCACCATCTGGGCGATAAGGTAAAGCGCCACCACCACCAGAGAACCACAGGCCGAAAGAATACGAATCGGCCCTTGTTTCAGACGGTAAGAGGCCACATCGGCAAAGGTGTAGCGACCGAGGTTACGCAGACGTTCGGCAATCAGGAACAAAATGATCGGCCAGCCCACCAGGAAGCCCAGCGAGTAAATTAAGCCGTCATAGCCGGAGGTAAACACCAGCGCGGAGATCCCCAAGAATGAGGCGGCGGACATATAGTCCCCGGCAATCGCCAGCCCGTTCTGAAAACCGGTGATATTGCCGCCTGCGGTGTAGTAGTCATTACGCGAACGTACGCGTTTTGACGCCCAGTAGGTAATGCCGAGCGTAAACACGACGAAAATCAGGAACATAATAATCGCCTGCCAGTTCGTTGGCTGACGCTCTACGGCCCCGCTAATAGCATCCGCGGCGTTAGCTGCGAAAGGGAGTGTGGCGGCAAGCGCCGTCAGAACTCTTTTCATGATGCTTGTACCTCATGCAGGACTTCGTTATTAAGACGGTCGAATTCGCCGTTCGCCCGCCAGATGTAGATACCGGTGAGAACAAAGGAGATCACAATCACTCCAACACCAATCGGAATACCGCGTGTGACGCTGGTGTTCGGATTCAGCGGGGTGCCCAGCCAGCCGGGCGCGAAGGCGATCAGTAAAATAAAGCCGATATAAACTGCCAGCATAATAATCGACAGGATGGTGGCAAACCGTTGCCGTTTTTCGACTAACTCCCTGAAATGCGCATTGTCTTCTATCCGCTGATAAATCGTACCATTCATCACAGATTCTCCAGAGGTAATGTAGGGATTGTTTTAATTCCCGCTCCCTTATGGGAGAAGGTTAACGCTCGGGTAACCCTTGCCGAATGTAGGCCGGATAAGGCGTTATACGCCGCATCCGGCAATCAATGCCTGATGCGACGCTGTCGCGTCTTATCAGGCCTACAAACCGTTACCGACTCGCATCCGGCAATTGTGGGTTACGATGGCATCGCGATAGCCTGCTTCTCTTCAAGCAGCTTCTCGACTACGCCAGGATCGGCAAGCGTCGAGGTATCGCCCAGGTTGCTGGTATCGCCCGCCGCAATTTTGCGCAGAATACGGCGCATAATTTTGCCGGAGCGGGTTTTAGGCAGGGAGTCGGTCCAGTGCAGCACGTCTGGCGTCGCCAGCGGGCCAATCTCTTTACGCACCCAGTTGCGGACTTCTGCGTACAGTTCTGGTGACGGTTCCTCCCCGTGATTAAGCGTGACGTAGGCGTAGATCGCCTGACCTTTAATATTGTGCGGAATACCGACCACAGCGGCTTCGGCAATTTTCGGATGCGCCACCAGCGCCGACTCAATCTCTGCCGTCCCCAGACGGTGACCGGAGACGTTCAGCACGTCGTCCACGCGCCCGGTGATCCAGTAATAGCCATCTTCATCGCGACGCGCGCCGTCGCCGCTGAAATACATATTTTTGAAGGTGGAGAAGTAGGTCTGTTCAAAACGTTCGTGATCGCCAAACAGCGTACGCGCCTGACCCGGCCAGGAGTCGGTGATCACCAGGCTGCCTTCGGTAGCGCCTTCCAGCGGGTTACCTTCGTTATCGACCAGCGCCGGTTGCACGCCGAAGAACGGACGTGTTGCCGAACCGGCTTTCAGCTCGGTAGCGCCAGGCAGCGGCGTGATCATGAAACCGCCAGTTTCGGTCTGCCACCAGGTATCGACCACCGGACATTTCTCGTTGCCGATTTTTTTCCAGTACCACTCCCACGCTTCCGGGTTGATTGGCTCGCCCACGGAACCGAGAATGCGCAGCGACGATCGGTCGGTGCCTTCAATCGCTTTATCCCCTTCCGCCATCAGCGCGCGAATCGCCGTGGGCGCGGTATAGAGAATATTGACCTGATGCTTGTCCACCACCTGCGCCATACGGGCAGGCGTCGGCCAGTTCGGTACGCCTTCAAACATCAGCGTGGTCGCACCGCAGGCCAGCGGGCCGTACAGCAAGTAACTGTGTCCGGTCACCCAGCCCACATCGGCGGTGCACCAGTAGATATCACCCGGATGATAATCAAAGACATATTTAAAGGTCAGCGCCGCGTACACCAGATAACCGCCGGTAGTATGCAGCACACCTTTTGGCTTACCGGTAGAACCGGAGGTGTAGAGAATAAACAGCGGATCTTCGGCGTTCATCTCTTCCGCCTGGTGCTGAGCGCTGGCTTGCTCAACCAGGTCGTGCCACCACAGGTCGCGCCCTTCCTGCCAGTCAATTTTCCCGCCAGTACGCTTCAGTACCACCACATGCTCTACGCTGGTGACGTTCGGGTTTTTCAGCGCGTCATCAACGTTTTTCTTCAGCGGAATACTGCGCCCGGCACGCACACCTTCGTCGGAAGTGATCACCAGTCGTGAGTTGGAATCAATAATGCGCCCGGCAACGGCTTCCGGCGAGAAGCCGCCGAAAATCACCGAATGCACCGCGCCAATGCGGGCGCAGGCCAGCATCGCAACCGCGGCTTCCGGCACCATCGGCATATAAATCGCCACCACATCACCTTTTTTAATGCCCAGCTCGAGCAGGGTATTGGCGAAGCGGCAGACGTCGCGGTGCAGCTCTTTATAGCTGATATGTTTGCTCTGGCTGGCGTCGTCGCCTTCCCAGATGATGGCGGTACGATCGCCGTTTTCTTGCAGATGGCGGTCAAGGCAGTTTGTCGCCAGATTCAGCGTGCCGTCCTCGTACCATTTAATGGACACATTACCGGGGGCAAAGGAGGTGTTTTTCACCTTCTGGTAAGGTTTGATCCAGTCAAGAATTTTTCCCTGTTCGCCCCAGAAGGTATCAGGTACGTTAATAGATTGTTGATACATCGCCTCGTACTGCTGAGGGTTTATCAGGCAACGGTCTGCGATGTTGGCAGGAATGGTGTGTTTGTGAATTTGGCTCATGCTTTTGTTCTCCTTGTAGGATGTTAATAATATGTGGCATAAGCGTTAAATGTAGGGGTATTGGCAGTTTTGTTTAGTATTTGGGCGACAGATCACGCAAAAGTAGAATTGTGCAAATAAACGGCAGGGTAATTTTTGAAGGTCAGCAACAAAAGTTGATTAATTCTTTGAGGAACATGCAGTTATGCATGCTGTTGAAAAAGAGGAAGATACTGACTAACTCTAAAGTGGTATTTTACATGCACTTACAATTGATTAAAGACAACATTCACAGTGTGGTTATTTGTTACACATAGGGGCGAGCAATGTCATGACAGTGTAGGTGCGGTTACTGTCGTGAAAAACAATAAAAACCGCCATTGCAACAATGGCGCAATTCGGATGAAGCCCCTATGACAAGGATAAAAATAAACGCACGCCGTATCTTCAGCTTATTGATTCCTTTTTTCTTTTTCACTTCTGTTCACGCTGAACAAACGGCTGCTCCCGCAAAACCTGTAACTGTGGAAGCGAAGAATGAAACCTTTGCCCCGCAGCATCCCGATCAATATCTCTCCTGGAAAGCCACCTCGGAACAGTCAGAGCGTGTTGACGCCCTGGCGGAAGATCCACGGCTGGTGATCCTGTGGGCGGGGTATCCCTTCTCGCGCGATTACAACAAGCCGCGTGGACATGCTTTTGCTGTGACCGATGTGCGTGAAACCCTGCGTACCGGTGCGCCGAAAAACGCTGAAGATGGTCCGCTACCGATGGCATGCTGGAGTTGTAAAAGCCCGGATGTGGCGCGTCTGATCCAGAAAGACGGCGAAGATGGCTACTTCCACGGTAAATGGGCGCGCGGCGGTCCGGAAATCGTCAACAACTTAGGTTGTGCCGATTGCCATAACACCGCCTCTCCAGAGTTCGCCAAAGGCAAACCGGAGTTAACCCTTTCCCGTCCGTATGCGGCTCGCGCGATGGAAGCCATTGGTAAACCTTTTGAGAAAGCCGGACGTTTCGACCAGCAATCGATGGTTTGCGGTCAGTGCCATGTGGAGTATTACTTCGACGGCAAAAACAAAGCGGTTAAATTCCCGTGGGATGACGGCATGAAAGTCGAAAATATGGAGCAGTATTACGACAAAATTGCCTTCTCTGACTGGACTAACTCCCTGTCGAAAACGCCAATGCTGAAAGCGCAGCACCCGGAATATGAAACCTGGACAGCGGGCATTCACGGTAAAAACAACGTGACCTGTATCGACTGCCATATGCCAAAAGTGCAGAACGCCGAAGGCAAACTCTACACCGACCATAAAATTGGTAATCCGTTTGATAACTTCGCCCAGACTTGTGCGAACTGCCATACCCAGGACAAAGCTGCCTTGCAAAAAGTGGTCGCGGAACGTAAGCAGTCGATTAACGACCTGAAAATCAAGGTTGAAGATCAACTGGTTCACGCTCACTTCGAAGCGAAAGCAGCGCTGGATGCAGGCGCGACGGAAGCTGAAATGAAGCCAATTCAGGACGATATCCGTCATGCCCAGTGGCGCTGGGATCTGGCGATCGCTTCCCACGGCATTCATATGCACGCACCGGAAGAAGGTCTGAGGATGCTCGGTACGGCGATGGATAAAGCGGCGGATGCACGCACCAAACTGGCGCGCCTGCTGGCGACCAAAGGCATCACCCATGAAATCCAGATCCCGGATATCTCAACCAAAGAGAAAGCCCAGCAGGCCATTGGCCTGAACATGGAACAAATCAAGGCCGAGAAGCAGGACTTCATCAAAACGGTGATCCCGCAGTGGGAAGAACAGGCACGTAAAAACGGTCTGTTAAGCCAATAACCCCGTTCCGCCTCGCAAGGGGCGGAAAACACAATGGAGTGAATATGAGCGTATTACGTTCGTTATTAACTGCCGGGGTGCTGGCGTCGGGCCTGTTGTGGAGCCTGAACGGAATTACCGCTACCCCTGCGGCGCAGGCATCTGATGATCGCTACGAAGTTACCCAGCAGCGTAACCCGGATGCCGCCTGTCTGGACTGTCATAAACCAGATACCGAAGGTATGCATGGAAAACATGCTTCCGTTATCAACCCGAATAACAAACTGCCGGTCACCTGCACCAACTGTCACGGCCAGCCATCACCGCAACACCGCGAAGGGGTGAAAGATGTGATGCGCTTTAACGAGCCGATGTACAAGGTTGGAGAGCAGAACAGCGTCTGTATGTCCTGTCATCTGCCGGAACAGTTGCAAAAAGCGTTCTGGCCGCACGATGTCCACGTAACCAAAGTGGCGTGCGCCAGCTGCCATTCCCTGCATCCACAGCAAGATACGATGCAGACGTTAAGTGACAAAGGACGGATTAAGATTTGCGTCGATTGCCACAGCGATCAGCGCACCAATCCGAACTTTAACCCGGCGTCTGTTCCGTTGCTTAAGGAGCAGCCATGACCTGGTCTCGTCGCCAGTTTCTCACCGGCGTCGGCGTGCTGGCAGCCGTCAGCGGCACCGCAGGGCGCGTGGTGGCGAAAACGTTGAATATCAATGGGGTGCGTTACGGCATGGTGCATGACGAGTCGTTATGCATCGGCTGTACCGCCTGTATGGATGCTTGTCGGGAAGTGAACAAGGTGCCGGAAGGCGTCTCGCGCCTGACGATTATTCGTAGCGAGCCGCAGGGCGAATTTCCTGATGTGAAATATCGCTTCTTCCGTAAGTCTTGCCAGCACTGCGATCATGCGCCGTGCGTTGACGTCTGCCCGACCGGTGCGTCTTTTCGCGATGCTGCCAGTGGGATTGTCGATGTTAATCCGGATCTCTGCGTCGGTTGTCAGTACTGCATCGCCGCCTGTCCGTACCGCGTGCGCTTTATCCATCCGGTCACGAAGACGGCGGACAAATGCGATTTCTGCCGTAAGACCAATTTGCAGGCCGGTAAGTTGCCCGCGTGCGTTGAAGCTTGCCCGACCAAGGCGCTGACGTTTGGCAATCTGGACGATCCCAACAGTGAGATTTCGCAACTGCTGCGCCAGAAGCCCACTTACCGCTACAAGCTGGCGCTGGGAACCAAACCGAAGCTGTACCGCGTACCGTTTAAATACGGGGAGGTGAGCCAATGACGCAGACTTCCGCATTTCATTTTGAATCGCTGGTGTGGGACTGGCCGATTGCCATCTACCTGTTTTTGATTGGTATTTCTGCTGGTCTGGTGACGCTGGCCGTGCTGTTACGTCGCTTCTACCCGCAGGCGGGCGGTGCAGACAGTACGTTGCTGCGCACCACGCTGATTGTCGGGCCGGGCGCGGTGATCCTCGGTCTGTTGATCCTCGTCTTCCACCTGACAAGACCGTGGACCTTCTGGAAGCTGATGTTCCACTACAGTTTTACCTCGGTGATGTCGATGGGGGTGATGCTGTTTCAGCTCTACATGGTGGTGCTGGTGCTGTGGCTGGCGAAAATCTTTGAACATGATTTGCTTGCCCTGCAACAACGCTGGTTGCCGAAGCTGGGGATCGTGCAAAAGGTTCTGAGCCTGCTGACGCCCGTTCATCGCGGACTGGAAACATTGATGCTGGTGCTGGCGGTGTTGTTGGGGGCTTATACCGGCTTTCTGCTGTCGGCGCTGAAATCGTATCCGTTCCTCAATAACCCGATCCTGCCGGTGCTGTTCCTCTTCTCCGGCATCTCGTCCGGTGCGGCGGTGGCGCTGATCGCCATGGCGATACGCCAACGCAGTAACCCGCATTCCACGGAAGCGCAGTTTGTACACCGTATGGAAATCCCTGTGGTATGGGGTGAAATCTTCCTGCTGGTGGCGTTTTTTGTCGGTCTGGCGCTGGGCGATGACGGTAAAGTGCGTGCGCTGGTGGCGGCATTAGGTGGCGGTTTCTGGACGTGGTGGTTCTGGCTTGGTGTCGCCGGGCTGGGGCTGATTGTGCCAATGTTGCTCAAACCGTGGGTCAATCGCAGTTCCGGCATTCCTGCCGTGCTGGCGGCGTGTGGGGCCAGTCTGGTCGGCGTGTTGATGCTGCGCTTTTTCATTCTCTACGCCGGACAGTTGACGGTGGCGTAAGCCAGAAAAGAGGTGGTTTCTGGACGTATTCCTTCCTGAAGTCGGTTTTCTGGCGTTGTTGTTAAGTCTCGGGGTCAACGTGTTGACCCCGTTGACGGCCTTCGCGGGAGTGCGGTTGCGCTGGCCTGCCATGATGCGACTCACTTGCATCGGCATTCTGGCGCAGTTCGCGCTCCTGCTGCTCGCCTTTGGCGTACTGACGTATTGTTTTCTCATCAGCGATTTCTCGGTCATTTATGTCGCCCAACATGGCTACAGCCTGCTTTCGTGGGAACTCAAGCTGGCAGCGGTGTGGGGCGGCCATGAAGGTTCGCTGCTGCTTTGGGTGCTGCTGCTTTCCGCCTGGAGCGCGCTGTTTGCCTGGCATTATCGGCAGCAAACCGATCCGCTATTTCCGCTGACGCTAGCCGTTTTATCTCTCATGCTCGCCGCACTGCTACTGTTTGTGGTGCTGTGGTCCGATCCCTTCGTGCGGATATTTCCACCAGCAATCGAAGGCCGCGATCTCAATCCGATGCTGCAACATCCCGGTCTTATCTTTCATCCACCGCTGCTTTATCTCGGGTATGGCGGTTTGATGGTGGCGGCGAGCGTGGCGCTGGCGAGTTTACTGCGCGGCGAGTTTGATGGTGCCTGCGCCAGAATTTGTTGGCGCTGGGCACTACCTGGCTGGAGCGCATTAACGGCGGGGATCATTCTCGGTTCCTGGTGGGCCTATTGCGAACTGGGCTGGGGCGGCTGGTGGTTCTGGGATCCGGTGGAAAACGCCTCTTTATTACCCTGGCTTTCTGCCACTGCGCTGCTGCACAGTTTATCTCTGACACGTCAGCGGGGGATTTTCCGCCACTGGTCGCTGCTGCTGGCGATAGTTACTCTGATGCTGTCGCTGCTGGGCACCTTAATTGTCCGTTCTGGCATTCTGGTTTCGGTTCATGCGTTCGCGCTGGATAACGTCCGCGCCGTGCCGTTGTTCAGCCTGTTTGCACTGATTAGCCTTGCGTCTCTGGCTCTGTATGGCTGGCGAGCGCGGGACGGTGGCCCGGCGGTGCGTTTTTCGGGGTTATCGCGGGAAATGTTAATCCTCGCTACGCTGTTGCTGTTTTGCGCAGTGCTACTGATCGTGCTGGTGGGAACGCTTTATCCGATGATTTACGGCCTGCTGGGCTGGGGACGCCTCTCCGTTGGCGCGCCGTATTTTAACCGCGCGACGTTACCGTTTGGTCTGTTGATGCTGGTGGTGATTGTGCTGGCGACGTTTGTCTCTGGCAAACGCGCGCAGCTTCCGGCGCTGGTAGCTCATGCGGGCGTGCTGTTATTTGCCGCTGGGGTCGTGGTTTCCAGCGTCAGCCGTCAGGAAATCAGCCTGAATTTACAGCCGGGTCAGCCGGTGACGCTGGCAGGATACACCTTCCGTTTTGAGCGCCTCGATCTGCAAGCCAAAGGCAATTACACCAGCGAAAAAGCGATAGTGGCGCTGTTTGACCATCAGCAACGCATTGGTGAATTAACGCCGGAGCGGCGTTTTTACGAAGCTCGTCGTCAGCAAATGATGGAACCGTCAATTCGCTGGAACGGCATCCATGACTGGTATGCGGTCATGGGGGAGAAAACTGGGCTGGATCGTTACGCTTTTCGTTTGTATGTACAAAGCGGTGTGCGCTGGATCTGGGGGGGAGGATTGTTGATGATTGCAGGCGCATTATTAAGCGGATGGCGGGGGAGGAAGCGCGATGAGTAAAGGACTTCTCACGCTACTGCTGTTATTTACCTGTTTTGCGCGCGCTCAGGTTGTAGACACCTGGCAATTCGCTAATCCGCAACAACAGGAACAGGCGTTAAATATTGCCAGCCAGTTACGTTGTCCGCAGTGCCAGAATCAAAACTTACTGGAATCCAATGCGCCGGTGGCAGTCAGTATGCGCCATCAGGTTTACAGCATGGTGGCGGAGGGGAAGAACGAAGTCGAAATCATTGGCTGGATGACCGAACGCTACGGAGATTTTGTTCGCTATAACCCACCGTTAACGGGTCAGACGCTGGTGTTGTGGGCGCTGCCAGTGGTGTTGTTACTGCTGATGGCACTGATCCTCTGGCGAGTGAGGGCGAAGCGATGAAACAGCCCAAAATACCGGTGAAAATGCTGACAACACTCACAATATTGATGGTATTTCTCTGTGTCGGCAGTTATCTGTTAAGCCCAAAATGGCAGGCGGTACGTGCGGAGTATCAGCGTCAGCGCGATCCGCTACATCAGTTTGCCAGCCAGCAAACCCCGGAAGCGCAGCTTCAGGCATTGCAGGATAAAATCCGCGCTAATCCACAAAACAGCGAACAATGGGCGTTACTGGGCGAGTACTATCTGTGGCAAAACGATTACAGCAATTCGCTGCTGGCGTATCGTCAGGCGTTGCAACTACATGGTGAGAACGCTGAACTGTATGCGGCGCTGGCGACGGTGCTTTATTACCAGGCCAGCCAGCATATGACCGCCCAGACTCGCGCAATGATCGACAAAGCCCTCGCGCTGGACTCTAACGAAATCACCGCTCTGATGCTGCTGGCTTCCGATGCGTTTATGCAGGCGAACTACGCGCAAGCCATCGAACTATGGCAAAAAGTGATGGATCTCAACTCACCCCGGATCAACCGGACACAGCTGGTCGAGTCGATTAATATGGCGAAACTGTTGCAGCGGAGATCGGATTAATCATCTGGTGATGAAGATTATGTCATTGAGCTGCATAAAAAATAATCGAATGAACATATGCCAAAAATAATCACTAATCAGTATTATTGCAGATTAAACAAATAAAAATCTTTCCATAACAAATGGTTATTCATTAATCCTGCCATAAACTCGCGTTATTATGCATTAATGCAGCGAAAAGCTCTGTTGTTAAAGGGTTGCGCAACATACCGCGCAAATGATACTGATCATAAGCGTTAAAAAAATCTACAAACCAACGCAACACAATTCATGCCCTGGCAGTATGTCACGTTCTCGCGTTTCTGAACGGGGAACGGCGCTCCATTGAGGAAGTTATTCTGATGAAAAGTATAAAATTCAGCCTGGCCTGGCAGATTCTGTTTGCTATGGTGCTGGGCATTCTCCTGGGAAGCTACCTGCACTACCATAGCGACAGCCGCGACTGGCTGGTCGTCAATTTGCTCTCTCCGGCGGGTGATATCTTCATCCATCTGATCAAAATGATTGTTGTGCCGATTGTGATCTCCACGCTGGTGGTGGGTATCGCGGGTGTTGGTGATGCCAAACAGCTCGGGCGTATTGGCGCGAAAACCATTATTTACTTCGAGGTGATCACCACCGTCGCCATCATTTTGGGGATCACTCTGGCGAACGTCTTCCAGCCCGGTGCCGGGGTGGATATGTCGCAGCTGGCGACCGTCGATATCTCGAAATATCAGAGCACTACGGAAGCGGTACAAAGCAGTTCCCACGGCATTATGGGCACGATTTTGTCGCTGGTGCCGACGAACATTGTGGCGTCGATGGCGAAAGGCGAAATGCTGCCGATCATCTTCTTCTCGGTGCTGTTTGGTCTGGGGCTTTCCTCCCTGCCCGCGACGCATCGTGAACCGCTGGTGACCGTGTTCCGCTCCATCTCTGAAACCATGTTTAAAGTGACTCACATGGTGATGCGTTATGCACCGGTGGGTGTGTTTGCGCTGATTGCGGTGACGGTGGCTAACTTTGGTTTCTCTTCTCTGTGGCCACTGGCGAAACTGGTGCTGCTGGTGCATTTCGCCATTCTGTTCTTCGCGCTGGTAGTGCTGGGAATTGTGGCGCGCCTGTGCGGGTTAAGCGTCTGGATCCTGATTCGTATTCTGAAAGATGAGCTGATTCTGGCGTACTCCACTGCCAGCTCTGAAAGCGTACTGCCGCGAATTATTGAGAAGATGGAAGCCTACGGAGCACCGGCGTCGATCACCAGCTTCGTGGTGCCGACCGGTTACTCTTTTAACCTTGATGGTTCGACGCTGTATCAAAGTATTGCCGCTATTTTCATCGCTCAGCTGTATGGCATTGACCTGTCCATCTGGCAGGAAATCATTCTGGTGCTGACGCTGATGGTGACCTCGAAAGGGATTGCTGGCGTGCCGGGAGTGTCGTTTGTGGTGTTGCTGGCAACGCTGGGTAGCGTAGGTATTCCGCTGGAAGGTCTGGCGTTTATTGCCGGTGTTGACCGTATCCTCGACATGGCGCGTACTGCGCTGAACGTTGTGGGTAATGCGCTGGCGGTGCTGGTGATTGCCAAGTGGGAACACAAATTTGACCGCAAAAAGGCGCTGGCTTATGAGCGTGAAGTGCTGGGTAAATTTGATAAAACTGCGGATCAATAATTGAAGATTGCCGGGGATATCCACCCGGCAATGTGTGGATGCCTGATGCGACGCTGGCGCGTCTTATCAGGCCTACGCCAGACAGCGCAATAGCCTGATTTAGCGTGATTTT
>OGJC01000957.1_pt1 | contig 15312 bp, 11 predicted proteins | sample 1571941 | NCBI WGS metagenome assembly OGJC01 (sample SAMEA2582100, study PRJEB24529) | metagenome | biome: Human gut stool | place: China | collected 2011 | reverse complement strand
ACTATGATGGACTAATGATTATATCAGCTACGATAAATTTTGTAAAAGGATTCAGTAGGATACTGAAAAGAGTAATTGATATATATGTTTCTTTTTTAGGAATGCTACTATTGATACCATTGACAATTTTAGTTTGGGTAAAAACAGATAAAAAAGAAAGAAAAGAAGGACTATTTTTTACTCAGGAAAGAATAGGAAAAAATGGAAAAAAGATAGTTATCTACAAATATAGAAGTATGGTAACAGGAGCAGATAAAATATTAGAGCAAATGATGAAAGAAGATCCTCAAATAAAAGAAGAATATGAAAAAAATAAGAAATTAAAGAATGATCCAAGAGTAACAAAAATAGGAGAATTTTTAAGAAGAACATCATTAGATGAGTTTCCACAATTTATAAATGTTTTTAAAGGAGAGATGTCATTTGTAGGACCAAGGCCATATTTACCAAGAGAGAAAAAAGATATGGGAACATATTATGAGAAGATAGTAAAATCAAAACCAGGAATAACAGGAATGTGGCAGACACATGGAAGAAGTGAAACAGACTTTGAAGAAAGATTGATATTGGATGAATATTATTATAGGAATTGGTCACTATGGTTAGATATAGTGATAATAATCAAGACCATAAAGAATGTTATTGGTAGAGAGGGGGCATATTAACATTGAAAGTTTTACATATTGTGGAGAGCTTTGGAGGTGGGGTTTATGACTTCATCAAAGATTTTACAGAAAATACTCCTGAATATCAACATGCAATTCTGTATGGAAAAAGAGAAAATTTAAAAGATGGTTTTAAGGATGAATTTAGAGAAAATATAAATTTTATTCTATGGAAAAATGCTAAAAGAGAGATTTCATTAAAAGATGATTTTTGGGCAATAAAAGAATTGATTAATTTATTAAAAAAAGAAAAATTTGATGTTATTCATCTTCATTCGTCAAAAGCAGGTTTTTTAGGCAGAGTAGCAGCAAGGATATGTAATCAGCAAAATAAAATTATTTATACTACTCATGGAATATCTTTTTCTAGAAAAGATGTATCAAATAGAAAATTAAAATTATATGTTTTATTAGAAAAAATAGGAAGTTTATGTGGCAGAAGAACTATAGCTTGTTCAAAATCAGAAGCAGAATTTATTCAAAGTAAAGGGATAAAATGCAGTTATATAAACAATGGAATAAAGATAAGAGATAAGTTCTTAAGAATTGAAAGAAAAGAAAAAAATATTTTAAATATAGTGACAGTTGCAAGAATAACAGAAGCTAAGAATCCAAAATTATTTAATGAGATAGCAGAAAATTTTATAGAAAATAAAAATATAAGATTTGTATGGATTGGAGATGGAGAATTAAAAGAACAGCTTAGTTCCAAAAATATTGAAATAACAGGTTGGTTAAAACAAGAAAATGTACAAAAACAATTAATGAGAGGAGATATTTATCTGTCAACTTCTTCTTGGGAAGGCTTATCAATAGGTGTTTTACAAGGAATGGAAAATAAACTTCCAATAATTTTATCAAATTGTAATGGAAATAAGGATTTAGTAGAAAAAAATTATAATGGATTTTTATTCAAAGACAGAGAACAAGCAATAGAAAAAATAAAATTTTTAATAAAAGATAAAGAAAAAATAAAAGAATTAGGAGAAAATTCATATTTATTATTAAAAAAGGAGTTTGATATTCAAGATATGATTAGAAAATATAAAATTCTATATAAACAACTGGGAGAAAGATAAAAAATGAATATCAAATCTTTAGTTAATTTAAAAATAGATAAAGAAAGTTATATTTTAATATGGAGTATAATCATTATTTTAATTGGAGTTTTCATATATAACATAGAGAATATTTTACCAGAAAAATATTTTTATGATAGTTATTCAATAATAGAAGCAATAAAACTTCAAGATTATTCTCATTTTGACACTTCATATAGAGTAACAGCAAAAGTTTTTTCAATTTTTAATTTTGATGAATTGAGAAGTTACAATATGGTTTTATATTTGATATCTTTAATATTTTTTATTCCATATTTATATAAAAATTATAGTTTAAAAGTTCATTTGCTTTTTTTTAATATAGTATTTTTATTTTTAGCAAGTATTTATTTAATTAGGCCAGGAAAAGAAATGCTGCAATTGTTTATTATAATTTTATGTTATCAATTTAGTAAATTAAGTCCAATATTTTTAATAATAGGAGGGATATTATTTAGACCTTATTTAATAGTACAAGGAATAATATTTATAGGATTAAAATTTTATTTAAAAAGAAAAAATAAAGTATTATGGGGGATTTTAATTTTAATCTTAATAGTTATCTTTAGTCTTAAATTTCCTAAAATAGTAAACCTAGTATTAGGAGTAAGAGAAAAAGTCAATTTACATAGATTAGAATCACCAGATGCAAGAACAATAATAAGTGATTGGTTAGATAAAGATGGAATGATATTTTTGTATATAAATTATTTTATAAATACTTTAAGATTATTGTTTCCAGTAGAATTATTAGTTAAAGGAATTAAATATTTCCCGTACATAGTATTTCAAATATGGTTTACTAAAAAGCTATGGAATTGGAAAAATATTAAAGAAGATAAAGTAATTTTACTATATAGTTTTATTTTAATAGGTGGAATATTTGAACCAGATTTTGGATCTTTTTTAAGGCATACAGTGCCATATTTTATAATCATACAAAATATTTTATTTAATGAATCTTTGAGGGGAAAGTAAATGGAAAATAAGAAAATAGCTTTTTTAGCTTTAAGTTTATCAAATGGAGGAGCAGAAAGAGTAATATCTAATTTATTGATAAATTTAAATAAAGAATATGAGAAATATCTTATATTGATTGATGGGGATGATATTGAATATCCATATGAAGGAGAAATAGTAAATTTAAAATTTTTTAAAAAGCATGATGGAGTATTTAAGTATTTGAATTATCTATTATCATACTATAAATTAAAAAAAATTAAACAAAAATATAAATTTGATGTTGTAATAAGTTTTTTAGAAGTTCCAAGCTTTTTAAATATACTGACAAAGCAAGAAGAAAAAGTGATTATATCAGTAAGAAATTATACAAGTAAAGCATTTCATGGAATAAAGGCTAGAATATATTTTCCACTTATAAGGAAACTATACAATTTATCAGATAAAGTAATATCAGTATCAAAAGAGGCTGGAGAAGATTTAATAATAAATTTTGGTATTATGAGAAAGAAAATAGAAATAATCTATAATTTTTATGATTTAAAAAAAATAGATATATTATCAAAAGAAAATTTAGAAAAAGAATATAAAAATATTTTTAAAAAGAAAGTAATTATTAATACAGGAAGATTAACAAAACAAAAAGGACAAAAATATTTGATTGAAGCTTTTTCTAAAATTAAAAATAGAGAAAAATATAATTTAGTTATATTAGGCAATGGAGAACTAGAAAAAGAATTGAAGGAACAATGTAAATTACTAAATATAGAAAAAGAAGTGTTTTTTCTTGGATTTCAAAAGAATCCTTTTAAGTTTTTAAGAAAAGCAGAAATATTTGTATTTCCATCTTTATTTGAAGGATTTCCCAATGCATTGTCAGAAGCTATGGCATGTGGCTTACCAATAATTTCAACAGATTGTCAATCTGGTCCTAAAGAAATTTTAGAAGATAAATATGGAATAGTTATAAAAGAATATGAAAATAGAGAGAAACTAGTTGAAGAATTAGTGACTAATATAGAAAAATTAGAAGATAAAACTTTAAGAAATTATTATAGTGAAATGAGTTTAAAAAGAATAAAAGAATTTGAAAAAGAAAAAATTATAAAAAAATGGGAAAAATTAATAGATAAAATTTAACGAAAGGAAATAGTAATGATAAGTAAAATAAAAAAAATTTTAGGAGAAAATAATTATCTTAAAATTAAACAATTATATATGAAAATATTTTTAAATTCTACTTCTCAAAAAGAAAAATATATAAAGAAAAAATTTAAAAAAGAATTAGGATATGAAATAGATTTTAATAAAGAGCCAGAAACATTTAATCAAAAAATACAATTTAGAAAACTTTATGATAACAATCCTCTATACTCAATCTGTGCAGATAAATATAGGGTAAGAGAATATGTAAAAGAAAAAATAGGAGAAGAATATTTAATTCCATTATATCTAGTAACTGATAAATTAACAGAAGAACAATGGGATAAATTACCAAATTCGTTTGTAGCAAAGGCTAATCATAATAGTGGGCCTGTTCAGATAGTAAAAGATAAGAGTAAAGTGGATAAAAAGAAGATAATAAAAGAGCTAAATAATCAATTAGAAATAGATTATGGAATAATATCAATGGAAAAATATTATAGTAATATTCCAAGAAAAATAATAGTTGAAAAATTACTTATAGATAAAACACGAACAATATTACAAGATATAAAAATTAATTGTTTTAATAAAGAAAAAGATAAATATTTTTTAGATTTATGTTCAAGAGAAAAGATAGAAGGAAAAGTTTTGTCAGTTTTATATGATCAAAACTGGAAAAATTTAAAGGTAACTGGTGGTAATTTAGATATAAAAGAATATAGAAAACCTAAAAATTTAGATGAAATTTTAAAAATATCAAAAAAATTATCAGAAAATTTTGAATATGTAAGAGTAGATTTATACAATATAGAAGAAAAAATATATTTTGGAGAATTAACTTTTTGTGAAAATAGTGGCTTTGAAAAATTTACAGATGAATCTTGGGATTTTAAATTTGGAAGTTATTGGGAACAGAAAAAACTAAAATAAGATGGTGGTAAGAATGAAAATATATTTAATAACTGGGGGAGCAGGTTTTATAGGTTCTACAGTAGCTGAAAAATTATTGAAACAAGGAAATAAGATAATAGTTGTAGATAATTTTAATGATTTTTATGACTATAACAGAAAAATAAGAAATATATTAGAAGCAACTGGAAATTATGGAAAGGCTAATGAAATATTGGAAAATTCTTCAAAAGATGAAAAAATAGAAAACTTAAAAAGAATAGTAAATTCAGAAAATTTTGTCCTTGAATATGCTGATATAAGGGATATGGGAAAAATGGATAAAATATTTTCTGAATATAAAATAGATCTTGTATTTAATTCTGCTGCTATGGCAGGAGTTAGACCTTCATTGTTGGATCCTTTGCTTTATGAAGAAGTAAATATAAAAGGATATATGAATTTATTAGAGCTTTGTAAAAAGTATGGAATTAAAAAATTTATACAGGCTTCTTCATCTTCAGTATATGGAAATAATAAAAATGTTCCTTTTAAGGAAACTGATATTGTAGATTTTGCGATTTCGCCTTATGCAGCAACTAAAAAATCTGGAGAGGTACTTGGACATGTATATCATAAACTTTATGATATTGATATGATTCAACTTAGATTTTTTACAGTATATGGTCCAAAACAAAGACCAGATTTAGCAATTCATAAATTTACTAAAATGATTTTAGAAGAGAAATCTATTCCTTTTTATGGAGATGGAAATACTAAAAGAGACTATACATATATTGATGATATAGTTGATGGAATATTAAAATCAATAGATTATTTATTTAAAAATAAAAATGTATATGAAATATTTAATCTAGGAGAATCCCATGTAGTATCTTTAAAAGAAATGTTAGAAACAATAGAGAAAGTTTTAGGGAAAAAGGCAGTGTTGGATAAACATCCTATGCAGCCTGGAGATGTAGAAAAGACATATGCTGATATATCAAAAGCAAAAGAAATATTAGGTTATAATCCTAAAACTAATTTTGAAGATGGAATCAAAAAATTTGTTGATTGGTATATGAAGTACTAAAAAAGGAGCAGAATATGATGAGGGTAGGAGTAATAGGAACTGGATATGTTGGATTAGTCCAAGGGGTAATAATGGCAGAATTTGGACTAAATGTTATTTGCATGGATGTTTCAGTAGAAAAAATAGAAAACTTAAAAAATGGAATAGTACCAATATATGAACCTGGATTAAAAGAGCTTTTAGAAAAAAATATGAAAGCTGAAAGAATAGAATTCACAACAGATATGAAATATACAACAGAAAATTCAGAAGTAATATTTATAGCAGTAGGAACACCACCAGCAATAGATGGATCAGCAGATCTTCATTATGTATTAGATGTAGCAAAAGATATTGGAAAATATATGAATGGATATAAGATAATAGTTGATAAATCTACAGTACCTGTGGGAACGGGAAAATTGGTAAGAGAAACTATTCAAAAAGAGCTTGATAGAAGAAAAGTAAATTTTGAATTTGATATAGTATCAAATCCAGAGTTTTTAAGGGAAGGAAAAGCAGTAGAAGACTGTTTAAGACCAGATAGAGTAGTGATAGGAACAGAGAGTGAAAAAGCAAAAGAAATAATGAAAAAGGTATATGATGTGCTTTTCATAAATGAAACTCCTTTTGTATTTACTAATATAGAAACAGCAGAGATGATAAAATATGCATCAAATGCTTTTTTAGCAGTAAAGATATCATTTATAAACGAAATAGCTATTCTTGCAGAAAAAGTAGGAGCTAATACACAGGAAATAGCAAAAGCAATGGGGAAAGATGGAAGAATCTCACCTAAATTTTTACATTGTGGGCCAGGATATGGAGGATCATGTTTTCCAAAAGATACAAAAGCGATTGTAGATATAGCTAAGAAACATGGAGAAGAGATGTATGTAATAAAAGCAGCTATAGATGCAAATGAAAAACAAAAGAAAAAAATGGTAGAAAAGATAATAAGAGAAATGAACGGAGTAGAAGGGAAACATATAGCAATCTTAGGACTTTCATTTAAACCAGATACAGATGATATGAGAGATGCACCAAGCATAGATATAATAAGAGGACTTGTAAATGCAGGGGCAAAAATTCAAGCATATTGTCCAGAAGGAATGAAAGAAGCAAGATGGAGATTGGAAGATTGTGAAAAAGCAATAACATATTGTGCAGATGAATATTCAGCAGTAAATGGGGCAGATGCAGTAGTATTAGTAACAGAATGGAATCAATTTAGAGGAATGGATTTAGGAAAAGTAAGAGAAAGAATGAATGGAGAATATTATTTTGATTTAAGAAATGTGTATGTAAAAGATCAAAAAGTGAGAGAAATATTTAATTATCACCCAATAGGACAGGAGTAGAAAACGTATGAAAATATTATTTATTGCCGAAAGATGTCATCCAGCAACACAAGGAGGGATACAAACCTTTGGAAGAGTTTTGAAGAAAATATACAAGAAAGATCTAAGTTTTTTGGCATATGCAACTCCAAAGAGAGAAAAAATTTTTATAGTAGAAGATGTAATCGAAATATTTACAATAAATATATTTGGGAAAATATTAAATAAATTATTAAAAAATAAAATCAGAAACTATTTAATAAAAAGGGAAATAGAGAGGATTAATCCTGAAATTTGTATTTTAAGATCACCACAAAATTTAAAATTAATAAAAAATAAAAAAATAAAAAAAATTTTAGTTCAACATACAAATTTTGATAACTATATATTTTCGCATAATTATTATGGAGATGATAATAATTTAATTGATTTATCTAAGAAGCAACTTAATCATTTTATTCTTTTATCAAAATATGATAAGGAAAGATTTATAAAAGAGCTTAATTTTTCTGAAAAAAAGATGATAGTTATCCGTCATTTGTGCGAACTTGAATTATTAGAAGAAAATAAAGAGAGTAAAAAAGAACTTATTATGGTTGCTAGATTGGATAATGAAGTTAAAAGATTTGATTTAGTTATAAAGGCTATGAAAAAATTACCAGAATTTAATTTGAGAATTTATGGAGATGGACCAGATAAAAATTTATTGAAAAATTTGATTAAAGAATATCAATTAAAAAATGTATTTTTATGTGGAGAAACAAATCAAGTAAAAGAAAAATTGGATGAAGCAGGGATATTTATAATGACAAGTGATTTTGAAGGATATCCAATAAGTACTATAGAGGCAATGAGAAGAGGGTTACCCATCATATTGAGAAATACGTTTGAGGCGGCTCAAGATATAGTGATAGATAACGGAATATTATTAGAAAAAGAATGGAAAGAAAAAGAATTTATAGAGGCTGTAAGAAAAGTATATAATAACTATGAATTTTATTCAAATAATAGTATAAAGTTAGGAAAAAGATATGATTTAGAAACAATAAAAGAAGAATGGAATAAATTATTTAATTACAAAGAGACCAACTATGAAAATTGATAAAAAGACTATAGATTTTTAAGAGATAAAGAATTTAGTGATAGCTATTGTTTTAGTATAAAAGATTTATTTTATTCAAACACACAGATAGAAAAAATTTTAGCAAATTAGGGTAAAAATATAAAAAATATATTAATAATTGTACTAAACATTTTAAGTAAAGATAGAATTTTAGAAATAAAAAAAAATAAGGGAGAATGATCATAAATATTGGTTCACGCTATATACTCTATAACTTATCAAAAAATAGAGCTTTAATTTAATTATAATAGCTCAATAGTTTAGAAATAAAAAAGATGAAAATTTTAAAGAATTTTGGAAATTGTTAGAAGAAAATTTATAGAATACTCATGAAATAGGATCAGTTCATAATATGAAAAGGATCTAATAGAAATAAGTGAAGAAAATTAATTGAAAAGAGGTAATAAAATGAAAATATTAGTTATATTTTTAGATACAGTTAGAGGAGATTTGAGTTCATTAAAGAATACAGAATTGCAGGAAACAGAGTTAGAAAAATTTCAAAAAAAAATAGGTGGAACTTATTATATAAATGCTTATACAGTTGCTACAGATACTTCAAGAGCATTTGCAACAGTTAGAAGTGGAATGTATCCTAAAAGAAATAAATGTACTTTTCAAAATAATACAGAATTTTTAAAAAAAGAATCAGATTTATTTAGTTATTTAATAAAAAAAAATTATGAATTATATATTTTAACTACACCATATCTTGAATCAATAAATTCTTTTTCAAATGAAAAAATAAAAAAGTATTATGAAGCTGAAAATTTGTTATTAGATTATTCAAAAGATTCTAAAGTAAATAAAGCTATTTTCATGCATTATTTTGATTATCATGAGCTAGTACATTCTGAAAATACTTTTGAACAAGAAAGGAAAGCAAGGAATAAGTTAGGGAATATTTTAAATAATTTATTAAAGAATTTTGAAAATGAATTTGATAAAATATTGCTATTTTCAGATCATGGATATACTTTAAAAAAAGAAGAAAAAGAAGGCTTTTTTTCATTAAAAGATAATAAAACTAATGTTATTTTACAAGTAAGAAATAATAAATATGAAAAAAATAACCTAAAAACAAATGAAAAAATAGTTTCATTATTAGATATTTTTCCAACAATAATTTCATGGTTTGAAGAAGAAGAAAAATATAAACTAGATGGAATTTCTTTGAAAAATTTAAAAAAAGAAAGAATTTTATATATAGAAGATGGTTTTTGTGATTGGATGGGAAATTATTTTAGTGGGCTAGATTTAATAAAAAACTATAAAATAAGAACTATAGAAAAATCAATAACTAGAATATATAGTATTTCTGATCTTTATGAAATGAAGTTTAATTCAATAGAAATATTCAATAAAATAAATAATTATACTAGTCATTTATTAGCAAATATACAATTATATTCTATTTATAGAAATAAAACACTATATTTATATAAGTCAAAAAATTTATATAAAAATACATTCAATAATGAAAAAGATATAAAAGTATATACTTTGGAAGGTGAGAATATGAAAGCTCTTTTCTACCAAGATGGAACTAGAATAGAAAAGAGAGATTATTATAAGTGTAGGAGTAATTATTTAGAATTTAAAAATAATACTGAAAGAATAAAAGAAATAAAGTCTAGCTTAATTTTTTTGCTAAAAGAATCTATAAAATTAATTTTAGCATATCTATATTTATATAATTTTTGTATTGAATTAAGAGATAAGTGGAGAAATAAATGTGGAAAATGAAAGTATCATATAGTTTTGGAATAATAGATTTCTTGCATTTTGGACATATACAAATGTTAAAAAAAGCAAGAATTGATTCTGATTATCATATCTTTGGTATTGTAGATGAGGAATCAGCTAGAGAATGGATAGGAGTTTTAATATCTTCTTTTGAAGAAAGAAAAAAAGTATTAGAAGGAATAAAGTATATAGATAAGGTTATTTTACAAATTGGAATGAATCCAACTAAAAATTTATTAAATATATATGAAGAATATCCAAATAGTGAAATAGAAATATATTGTGATGAAAAATCAGCTGTTACAATTCCAGAAGAATTTTTGAAAAAAATAAATGGAAAATTAAATATTGTGGAGTATTATGAAAAAATGGCTCCTGAGAATATAGCAGAAGCTTTAAAGAATAAAGAAAAGAAACGGAAAAAATATAGAAATATAATATCAACAAAAGCTAATACTTTGTTATCTTTAAAGTCTAAATTAAAATTATCAAAAATAGAAGATATATATATTGTTACAGAAGAAGAGTATTTAAAAAATAATTTAAAAGTATTAAAAGAAATTTTTCAAAAGTATGATGGGAAAAAAATAGTGGTAAGAAGTTCATGCTCAAATGAGGATAATTACAAGTCTTCTAATGCAGGGCACTATGATAGTTTTTTAAATATCGATTCTAATAATATGGAAGAAATAAAAAAAGCTGTAGAAAATGTTTTTGAATCATATAAAAAAGATATAGAAAATATAGATAAAGAGCAAGTATTAATTCAAGCGCAGACAGAAAATGTAATGATAAGTGGAGTAATTTTTACAAGAGATATAAATTATAACAGACCATTTTATCTGATAAATTATGATGATAATGGTTCTACAGATTCAGTAACAAGTGGAAGTGGAGGAAAATCTCTTTATATATCTTATGATTCAAAAAAAGAAGAATTATCTGAAATATGGAAGAGATTGATAGAATCGGTAAAGGAAATACAAAATCTATTAAAAGGATTAGTTTTAGATATTGAATTTGCAGTAAATGATAAAGGGGAAGTTATAATATTTCAAGTAAGACCATTAGCAGCTAACTATAAATTCAAAGATAATTTAGATGATGATGAAAAGTTTTTTGAATTGAAAAATAAGAATAAAAATAAATATTTAACTTTAGAAAATATGTTTGAAGAAAATAACATAATATTATCTGATATGGCTTTTTGGAATCCTTCAGAAATAATAGGGTCAAATTCTAAACCACTGGATTATTCATTGTATAGAGAGATAATAACAAGCAGTTCATGGAATAAAGGACTTGTACCATTAGGATATAAGGAAGCTGATAAAGATTTAATGTATAAATTAGGTAATAAACCATATATTTCTGTAGATGATTCTTTTTATTCTTTGATTCCAAATCAAATAAGTGAAAACATTACAAAGAAGTTAGTGGAATTTTATAAAGAAAAATTAAAAAAGAACTTAAAATTGCATGACAAAATAGAATTTGAAATAGTTTTTAGTTGCTATGACTTTAATACTGAAAATTCTTTGAGTGAATTATTGCAAAATAATTTTTGTGATAGCGAAATATTAGAAATAAAAGAAGCACTGTTTAATCTAACTAAGGAAAGTATGAAGAACTATTTTAAAACTTTGAAAAAGGATTTAAAAGATTTAGATGAGTTAAAAAAAGTAAGAGAAAGAATAGAAAATAAATTAGAAAAGAAAAATTATATTTTCTATATAAAGAGTATAAAAGAACTACTTGATAGCTTAAATAATTATGGAACACCTCATTTTTCAAGACAGGCAAGATATGCTTTCATTGCTAAATCTATATGTAAGTCATTGATAGATAATGGATATGCTTCTGAAGAAGAAATAGAAGAGTTTATGTTATCGATAAGGACAATAGCTACAGAATTTAAAGAAGATTTTGACTTATATTTAAATGGTGAGTTATCTAGAAAAGAATTTGATAGTAAATATGGTCATTTAAGATCAGGCACTTATGACATAAGAACTGATAGATATGATAAATTAGAATTTAATATTTCTAAAAAAGAGATTCAAAAGAAAAGTTATAAAAAAGAAAAAATGGTAGATTTTAGTTTTAAAAATAAATTAAAAGATTTAAATTTTGAAATAGAGCCAGAAGAATTTATTGAAATCTTAAGAAAATGCATAGAAAATAGGGAATATTTTAAATATGAATTTACCAAATCTCTAAGTCTAGTTATAGAAATAATAATTTTATTAGGTAAAGTTCTTGAAATTCCAAGAAATAGTTTATCATATTTAGAATTAAATGATATCTATTCTATAGGATTCTATAATAAAAAAGAAGAGGCAAAAGAATTTGCCGAATTGATAATGGATGAGAGAAAGAATAGATATGATTTAAACAGCAAGTTAATTTTTCCAGAGGTAATAACTAAAGATAAAGATTTAGATTTTATAGAAATATCAGAATCAAAACCTAATTTTATTACAAATAAAAAATTAAGTGGAGAAATAGTTCTATTAGAAGAAGATATAAATCAAGATATTTCAGGAAAAATAGTTGTAATATCAAAGGCAGATCCTGGTTTTGATTGGATATTTGCTAAAAATATAAGTGGACTTATAACAAAATATGGTGGAGTAGCCTCTCATATGTCAATAAGATGCGCTGAATTTGGAATTCCAGCAGCTATTGGATGTGGAGATAAAATATATGATTTTATTTGTAATTGTCAAAAAATAGTTTTAGATTGCAGAAATGAGAGAATATATGATGAGATATAAAGCGCTGATAACACAAAGAGAAGAAATAGATTCTTATGGAACTTTAATAGATAAGATGGAATCAAACTATATAAATTATTTTGAAGAATTAAATATTGATTTAAGAGTAGTATCTAATTTTCAAAAAAATATTGTAAAGGATATAAAAAATGAAAATATTGATTTAATAATTTTTACTGGTGGAGGAACTGTTGCCACTGAATATTTATTAACTTCAACTAATGAATTTATTCAAAAAAATAGGGACAAAATGGAGAAAGAATTATTCGAATATGGAATAGAAAATAACATTCCTATTTTAGGTATATGTAGAGGTATGCAGCATATAAATGGACTATTAGGAGGAAAAATTTCAAAATTATCACAAGAAAGAAAAATAGCTTTAGATCATGAAGTAACTTTTTTTGATGAAATTATAAAAGGAAACAACTATCATAATGATGGAATATATTTAAAAGATTTAGCAAAAGAATTGGATATTATATCAAAAGATAAGGATTATAACATAGTAGAAGCTTTCTATTTCAAAAATAAAAAAATATTAGGTATACAATGGCATCCAGAAAGAAAATTTGAAGATATTAAAGGATATTTAAAAACAAGAGAATTAATAGAAAAGTTTATAAAAACAGGGGGAATTATTTAAATGAAAGTAATTATTTTAGCTGCTGGAGAAGGAACAAGATTAAAAAAATATACACAAAATCTACCAAAAGGAATGCTTGAATTTAAAGGAAAAACAATAATTGAAAGACAAATAGAAATCTTTAGAGAATGTGGACTGGAAGATATAATAATAGTAAAAGGATTTGCAGAAGAAACAATAAACTATGAAGGAATAAAATACTATATAAACAAGAAATATCATGAAACTAATATGGTGGAGACCTTAATGGAAGCTAAAAAAGAATTTAATGATGACACAATTGTAAGTTATTCTGATATTCTATTTGATAAAGAACTAGTAGAAAAAATGAAAAATAACAATGCAAAATTTTCTGTTGCAGTAGATATGAACTGGAAGGAATATTGGCAGGAAAGATATGGAAAAGTAGATTTTGATACTGAAAGCTTAAAGCTTGATAATAATGGAAATATAACTTCTTTAGGAAAAGAAAATCCTAAACTAGAAGATATAGATGCTAGATATATAGGACTTTTAAAATTTTCAAAAGAAGGATTAGAAAAAATAGTAGAAATATTAGAGAGAAATTATAAGATTTATGAGGATAAACCATGGAAACAATCAGGGAAGACAATAAGAAAAGCATATATGACAGACTTAGTTCAAGCGCTAATAGAATCGAATGAAGAAATAAAAGCAGAAAAATTTAATAATGGATGGGTAGAGTTTGATACAAATGAAGATTATGAAAAAGCAATAGAATGGAGTAATAGTCATAAAATAAATAAGTTTTTAAAAAATATATAGTGGAGAACAGCATGTTTAAAAAAATAAAAAAACTTTTTTCAAAAGAAGAAATAAAAAAACTATTAGGAATAACAGTTTTTTCAATAATAATTTCTTTAAGTGAAGTAGTAGGGTTATCAACAATAGTTCCTTTTATGGCAATGGTAACTAATCAGAATATAATATTTGAGAACAAGTATTTAAAAGTAATATATAATTTTTTTAACTTTGAAAGTACTAAGAATTTTATATTTTATTTTGGAATAACAATAGTGATAATATTTTTAATAAAAAATATTCTAAATATATTCTTTAATTATGTATTAGTATCTTTTACAAGAAATAATTACTATAAATTTACAAATAGATTGATGAATAACTATTTGAAATACTCATATCAAAACTTTGTGAAGAAAAATTCAAATGATCTTATAAAAAATATAACTATAGAAGCAAACTGGGTAGTTGTATTAATTCAAAATTGCCTTATGATGGTAAGTGAAATATGTGTAGTAGTCTTTATTTACATTGTAATGTTATATATTGATTTTAAAATAACTTTATTTGTCTCAATATTTATGGGAATAAATATATTGTTAATTAAGTATTTTTTAATAAATAAAGTAAAAAAATGGGGAAAAGATAGATTTGATGCTACACAGGAATATTATCAAATAATAGGTTCAACATTTGGAAATTATAAATTTATAAAGTTACAATCTGATGATAAAAGTATTTTAAATAATTTTAAAACATCATGTAAAAAATATACAGAAGTGGATAAAAAATATACTTTTGTTCAGCCAGTACCAAGATTAATATTAGAGTTTTTAGGATTTTCAATAGTAGTAGTATTAATAATATTTTCTGTAATGATGTATGATGAAAATGGATTGGCAAAGATAATGCCAGTAATATCAGTATTTTTTATTGGATTATACAGAATACTTCCATCAGTTAATAGAATTATCAATTATTATCAAGTAGTAGTTTTTTATAAGAAATCTCTTGATATTATAGCTGAAGAACTAGAAAGTGAAATTGAAAATATTGAGAATAATCCTATAGAGTTTAATAAAAAAAT
>OGJC01000941.1_pt1 | contig 15578 bp, 8 predicted proteins | sample 1571941 | NCBI WGS metagenome assembly OGJC01 (sample SAMEA2582100, study PRJEB24529) | metagenome | biome: Human gut stool | place: China | collected 2011 | reverse complement strand
AAATATCGTGTTCTACTTAAGTTCTTCGAGAACTATGGCGTTTTTTCCCTTTTATTATTTCTATTTCTGGATTCTACTTACATTTTGATTATATTATACTTTTTATCATTTTGTATTTTCTATCCCATCTGTATTGCCTGCTTTTAACACCCAACTATGGAACAAAGAAAAAATACGGCTATTTTATTATTAGTAGAATAACTTATGACAGACAAACCGTGTTGTATACGATTTGTTTGCTACATAAATCCTAAAACGGGATGCCATATGATGCTTATAATATAAGTTTATTATATTTATGATAGTTGAATTGTAATCAATAAGAGGTAGTAAATAGCTTTTAAGAGGCGGACTTTTAAATTTCATTTTCGCACGATGTTAACTTTGTACAAATAGAGAATTAGTATCTTGAAAACAGGAAGTTAACTTCATGCAGATAGAAAGTTAATTATCTCTGTCCAAGAAACAAAGATGATGTGTCAATAACATGTATTTTTCCTCAAAGAACATGTCGGATTTGTATTAAAATGCTATTTATATTCGAAAATAAATGATTATAGCACTTTTTCTTAAAAAGTATGAGTAAGTTAAATGTCGATATATTCTCCTTTATGTCAACGCAAAACGCAATTAACTATCTTTTTTGTATTTCTGCAATCATTATTATTTAAACACACATTTTTATATTCAAATGTTTTCGTTTACTATAAATTCTCTATTTTTCTTTTAAAATTTGTATTGTTTCTCCCTGAAAAATTGTATGTTTGCACATCACACCGATAGATTTATGACCGAGAAAGAGCTTATTGTATCATTAAAACAGGGGGACGAAGCTGCATTTACTGCTCTATACAGAATGTATTGGCCTAAAGTTCACAACTTTTCCCGTTTATACCTATCTTCTATAGCCGAAGTAGAAGAAGTGGTACAGGAAGTTTTCGTAAAATTGTGGGAGGCACGTATCTTTCTGAAAGAGAATGAAAGTTTCAAAGGATTCTTGTTTATTATAACCCGAAATATCATTTTTAATCAATTCCGTAAAAGTTTTAATGAAAATGCCTATAAAACGACTGTACTTAGTAGTGCAGAGGTAGAGTATGACATTGAAAACGAGATGGATGCAGCCGATCTTCAAGGCTATATCAAAAAATTAATTTCAGAACTGACACCACGACAACAAGAAGTATTTCATTTAAGTCGTGAGGAACATCTCAGTTATAAAGAAATAGCTATTCGATTATCTATCAGTGAAAAAACAGTAGAGCGTCATATTAATGAAGCCTTAAAATTTTTACGTAAGAACATCTATTTATTTTTTATATTTCTTTCTCTATAATAATAAGGTATAGAGGAGATTATTTAATAACTTCCCTTTTATTTTAAAGAATTTAAATTTTCTTTGGGGGATGTTATGGAGTTGCGTGTATTTATAAATAGATAGGTAATAAGAAGGTAATAAAGATGAAACAAGCGACAACAGGAAATAAGGATATAATAAAGAAGCTACTGACCGATAGCCTATCGCCAGAAGAGCGAGAGAAACTAAACAACTATAAATTTGTGAATCAAGCAATTTATAGGCAATGGGAACAAGCTTCTGATATGTATACCGATGTCGATAAGGAAGAACGAATGCTGACAAACGTCATGCACCAAATAAAGAAAGGAAAAACCGGACGTTTTAGGCAAAGCTTACATCGGTATGGCTGGGTGGCATCTATAGCTTTATTGCTGATTTGCGGAACACTATCTTTAATGTTATTATCCAGAAAAGCAGAGCCGGAGGTTTGGTATGTACTGAACTCCGGACGCCAGTCAATGGATTCGGTAAGATTAGCAGATGGTACGCTTGTGATGCTGAACGCAGGGAGTCGCTTGACATATCCTAAAGAGTTTTCCGGAAACAAGCGGGAAGTAACTCTTTCCGGACAAGCTTTTTTTAGTGTTCATCCGGATAAGGTACATCCTTTTGTTGTGAAAACAAAGAATATGGATGTTACAGCTTTAGGAACAGCATTTGAAGTCTTTAGTTTCGATGGCGATGAAAGTGTAGAAACAGTGTTACTTAACGGAAAGGTTAAGGTAGAACCTAAGGATCACAAAGAGCAAATAAAAGGAGAATATATCCTTCAACCGAACGAAAAACTAACGTGCCAGGTAAATGGTGATATACGTATAGATCGCGTAGATGCCAATTCTTATTCTGCTTGGCGTATTGGAGGACGGTTGAGCTTTAAAAATGAAACATTAGCCATGATCTTGCCTCGGTTAGAGAAATGGTACGGACAAAAGATCGATTGCCCGCAGAAAACTGCTGATCATTATCGCTTTACATTTACGTTGCGGAATGAACCTTTGGATCTGATATTAAATATAATGTCGCATAGTGCGCCATTAAATTATAAATTAATAAGTAATGACTACTATGTTCTCGAAGAACTTAAGTAGAACACGATATTTTTGAAAGTAATGAATAAAATAGAAAGCTAAGTTCATACGGAACTTAGGAATTAAATCATTTTAAACCTAAATAAAAAGAAAGAAATGCACAAAGAAAATTGAAAGCTTAGTTAACCCAGGTACATTGATGCAAAAAAGAATCATGTACCCTCTTTATCAATCAAAATTACAATCTAATAATTAATCGTATTTATGAAAAAATGCAATCTGCGGTGGTTTAGTCCGCAAAAAATCAAAAGACAACTAGCGTTTGTTTTAGCCATTTGTCTGGTTTGTATAGTGCCCGTCACTACCTATGCTCAAATTCTTAAAATATCCATGAAGAGGACAAATGTCTCTATCCAGAATGTTATTCGGGAATTAGAACAAAAAAGTGGATATACTTTCTTTTACAATGACAATCAGGTGAAACTTACTAAAAAGGTTTCTGTAGATGTTACAGACGCACCTATTGAAAATGTATTGGATCAGATTTTCAACAATTCCGGTTACACTTATAAAATAATAGATAACCAGATTGTTGTCTCAGCCATAAAAGCAGAAATCCCGAAAACCTCTTCTCTTCAGCAACAGAAAAGTGTGCGTATCACCGGACAAGTAAAAGATACCACCGGAGAACCTATCATTGGTGCTTCTGTGGTGGAAAAAGGGTCAGCAAGTAATGGTACAATTACTGACGTAGGAGGAAACTTTAAATTAACGGTATCCGGTAATGAAATACAAATTACATATATCGGTTATATTCCACAAACTGTAAAAATCCATCCGGGAGTAACCGATTATAGTATTACAATGAAAGAGGATACTAAAACTCTGGACGAAGTCGTAGTTGTAGGTTACGGTACACAAAAGAAGGTAAACTTAACAGGGTCAGTAGCTTCGGTTAGTACCGATGAAATCAAAGATCGTGTACAAACAAATGTATTGTCAGCAGTGCAAGGTACAGTGCCGGGAGTTACGGTTATCTCACGCCCCGGACAAACACCGAGTATAAACTTCCGTGGACGCGGTAACTTAGGAACCTCATCTCCTCTCTATGTAATTGACGGTGCAATTGCGGACGCCACATTCTTTTCTAACCTTGATCCGAATAGCATTGAGTCCATCTCTTTCTTGAAAGATGCAGCTTCATCAGCTATTTATGGTTCACGTGCCGCTTACGGTGTAGTGTTAGTTACGACCAAACAGGGAAAGAGCGATAAAATGAACGTTTCATATAGTGGTTACGTAGGTTTGAGCAATCCGACTTACAAACCGGAATACGTCAACTCTACCCAATATGCAGAGTTGTACAATGAAGCTCTTTACAATTACAATCCTAAAGGCGGGAAATACCAAGGCTACACTGAAGAAGAAATTGGTTATTTCAGAGATGGCTCCAAACCCGATTTATATCCAAACACAGACTGGAATGATCTGGTACTGGATAAGAACGTATTGACCACTCAACATTCACTGGACTTCAGTGGAGGAACAGATAAAATACGCTATTTTATTGGATTGGGATATGTGTATAAAGACAATATGATTCCCGGACAAGACAGCCAGCGTTACAATTTGAATACCAATTTGAGTTCCGATATCACTAAATGGCTGACGGTAAAAGCCGGAGTGAAATATATACGTAATGATTCCGACCGCGATTGTGGTGCGCCTTCATTAGCCAGTTTCTCAATGGTACCGGTTACATTCGTTGCCAAACAGTCAAATGGTGATTGGGGTACTGTAAATGGAGGTCAGACGGCTACAAGTAATTTTATTACAGGCAATCCGCTTCGTGCACTGAGCAAGAAAGATTGGAGTAAGTCCAAGAGTGAAAATACAATGTACGATCTCGGATTTGACATTAAACCCGTGAAAGGACTTATAATCAGTGGACAAGGCGTATTCAAGGGTTATGAATATAAGAGCAAAAGCTACACGGCTTTACAACCCAATGCTATAAACTACTTTTCCGGAGAGGAAATAGCAGGAACCGGAGTTACCAAAAATAAAATGAGCATGGACTGGCAAAGTACAAATACAATGCTTTATACAGCAACAGCCCGATATGATTGGTCGAACGATAAACATGCTGTCGGAGCTTTGGTCGGTACATCTTATGAACATTATAAATACGAAAGATTGGCCGGATCACGTGAAGAATTTCCATCCGACGCATTGACGGATATGGAAGCAGGTTCTACCTCCGGAGCAGGGTATACCAATGGCGCAGGTTCATCAGAATATAAAATGTTGTCTTATTTTGCTCGTGTCATGCTTTCTTCCATGGGACGTGTCAACTATACCTTGATGGATCGGTACCTATTCGAGGTAAATATGCGTGCAGACGCATCCTCACGTTTCCATAAAGATCATCGCTGGGGATATTTCCCTTCATTCTCGGCCGGATGGAGAATGAGTGAAGAAAGCTTCATGAAAGATATTGAGTGGATCAATAATTTGAAAATCAGAGCCTCCTATGGTACACTTGGTAATATAAACAATGTGGGTAATTATGATTACTTCCAAAATTATAGTAGTGGAAATCATTATAACTTCAGTGATTCACCAGTGATTGGTATCGGTGAATCCAAACCGGCTAATGAAACTCTCGGTTGGGAAAAAGTTGCTTTGACGGATATTGGTTTGGATTTCGACATTTTCAATGGACTTCTGGGGGTAACTGCCGACTATTATATTAAAAATACAAGCGATATTTTATTAGGATACAATGTACCTACGGAAACCGGTATTACAGCAGCTCCATCGCAAAATATTGGAAAAGTGAAAAATACAGGTTTCGAATTGGCTTTGAATCACCGGAACAAAATTGGAGCTGTGAATTATAGCATCGGTGCCAACATTGCTACCAATAAAAACAAAATTACCAATTTAGGTGGTTCAGACAACATTATCCAAACCAGTAGTTATATCGTGAAGTACATTCTGAAAAAGGGAGAATCAATCGGTTCATTCTATGGATTTAAAACGGACGGACTTTATACTCAGGCAGACATCGATGCCGGACATTACTACACCTTGAGTGGAGTGGTACCCAATGCGGGTGACATTAAATTCGTTCCTCAGCGTGATATCGAATATAAGCAAGAAATCACAGATGAAGATCGTACTATTCTTGGTAAAGATGTACCCGATTTTACATATGGCGTAAATTTGAGTCTGCAATATAAAGGTTTTGAGTTCAGTATGTTCGGACAAGGAATCAGTGGAACGAAAGTAGCATTTGATGTTTATGGCGTTCATCCATTCTACCATGGACAGGACAGCCCGAGAAAATATCATTTGAAAAGATGGACGGAAGAGAATCCGAATCCACATGCGGCATATCCTCGCATCTATTCAGCAAGTAGCGTACATACAACTTACAACCGTAATTTTAGTGATTATCATTTGTTCGATTCCGATTATTTCCGTTTCAAAACTCTGTCACTGGGATATACAGTACCATCTGCAACAGTGAAGAACTGGGGATTACAGTCATTGAAAGTATATGTAACAGGCGAGAATCTTTTCACGGTTCGTGCTGATAAAAAGATGGAAGACTTTGATCCGGAAACAGCCGGCGGTGTGATTTATACGCTGGGGACTAAATCGGTAGCATTTGGTGTAAACATATCATTCTAAAACCATTCATTAAAAAATAGAATTCACAATGAAAAACAATATAAGAAAAATTGCATTGGGATTATGTCTCACAGGAGCATTGACAGCCTGCGATTTAGATGTGGTTCCACCTGCTGACATTGCAGCAGAAAACTTTTGGCAGACTGAAAAAGATGCATGGTATGCTTTGAACACTTGTTATGCCACATTAGATGGTGTAGACATCTGGGATGAATTGTGTACCGACAATGCGCATAGCCATAAACCTTGGGAAGGAAACTTCGAAATGGTCCAGCAAAATGGTATTAGTACAGCCAACGGATATGGGAGCTACTATTTTGGTACCGTTCGTATAGTAAACAACTTTATCGCGAATATAGATAAATGTGCAGTCAGTGAAGAACTGAAAACACGTATGAAAGCAGAAGCACGTTTTTTCCGCGCTTTAAGCTATCTGGATTTGACCACAAAATTCGGAAAAGTTCCTGTAATTACAGAGGTTTTGGCTTATGACGCTCCCAATGTAAAACGTGATGAAGTAGAAACTGTTCGTAAATTTATTTTAGATGAATTGGCTGAAATAGCTGAAATTCTTCCAGACAGTTATAACGGTAGTTATCTGTATGAAACCGGACGTATTACTCGTGCCGGTGCTTTGGCCCTCCGTGCCCGTGCAGCTTTATATTTCGGCAACTATGCTGAAGCCGAGGCTTCAGCCGGAAAAATCATATCTGAAGGACATCATTCTTTATTCCGTGTATCATCGCTTACCACCGCACAGCAAAAAGAAGCTGACGAAATGGATGCATATATTGACTATGCAGCCAAAGGTATCGATAAAGATAAATTCGTAAAAGGTATGGTCAGTTATGAGTCACTGTGTCACAAAGGTAATGCATCTCCCGCTAATCCGGAGTATATTGTAACACGTGAGTATATGGCTGATGCAAACAATTACGACTGGACCAGATACACCTATTTTATACCTAAATCGTTCTCTCAATATGACGGGTATTGTTCTTACGAACCCATGCAGGACTTGATTGACGCCTATTGGGATGTGGATGGTAAAACGATGCGTAATGACATCACTATGGAACAACGTAAAGAACGTTATGCGGAAATATGGAAAGATTTCAAAGATATGAGCCAATCTCAATTCATAGAAAAAGTGCCACAAACAGATATTATGAAATATGACTATATGAAAGAGTTCCGTAACCGCGACAGCCGCTTGTATGTGTCTATGATGTTCCCTTTCAAAGGATGGCATGAAACCATTAAAGGTACATTCTACTTCCGTTGGGATCCGGATCTGATAAATAAAGACGGTAATGAATCATGGACCGGATATTTTTATCGTAAAATGGTCACTCTTGATCCATACGATACCTGGACTGCAGAAGAAGACTATCCGGTGATTCGTTATGCTGAAGTATTGTTAACTTATGCAGAGGCACGTATTCAGAATTCGGGATGGGATACAGAAGTACAAAAAGCATTGAATGATTTGCGTGATCGTTGTGGTATGCCGGATGTGCCAACTACCATGCCTTCAAAAGAAGAAGCTCTGGCTTTTGTACGTAATGAACGGCGTATTGAATTGGCAGCAGAAGGCCATCGCTTTGATGATATACGGCGTTATGGTAATGATTACTGTAGTAAGGCTATGAATGGTCCTTCTTATGCTCCAAACGGATATGTCGTAATTAATAAAGTTTGGGATAACCGTTTGATGCTGATGCCTATACCTCAAGGTGCCATTGACCTGAATCCATTGTTGAAAGACGATCAGAATCCGGGATATTAATTTAACACATTATTTATTCAGGGTTAAAGCCCGTTCATGGTAACACATGGACGGGCTTTTTTATGCCTTATTCTCAAATTCTGTATCTCCAATTCTCTCACCAATAATTCTCTCTCGCTACTTTCTAATCCGCATCCTTCTCACCCAAGTTCGTTTAGAACTTATACCAAACATCAATTTTAAACCTAAATAAGAAAGAAAAGAATGAGAGAGAAACCGTAAATGACGTTAACCTGGTACAGTGATACTTCAGAAGTATCTTGTACTCACTTTATCAATCTAAATTACAATCTAATAATTAATCGTATTTATGAGAAAATGCAACATGCGGTGGTTTAGTCCGCAAAGAATGAAAAAGCATCTGGCTTTTGCTTTAGCAGTTAGCCTGGTGGCTATGGTACCTGTGAGTGCCTTCGCTCAAGTACTAAAGATTTCAATGACAAAGACCAATGTATCCATTGAAAATGTACTTCGTGAACTTGAAAAACAAAGCGATTACACTTTCTTCTACAATGACAATCAGGTAAAACTGAACAAGAAAGTATCCATCAACGTATCCGACGCTCCGATCGAAACCGTATTGAACGAAGTTTTCAAAAACTCGGGATATACCTACAAGATTGTAGACAATCAGATCGTAGTATCTACAGCTGCTGTTACAACTAATAATGTACAGGTAACACAACAGCAAAAGCAGAGAAAAGTTTCCGGAATCATCAAAGATACTACCGGCGAACCGGTTATTGGTGCATCGGTAGTAGAAAAGGGCAATCCAACCAATGGTACGATTACTGATATCGATGGAAAATTCAGTTTAACTGTAGGAAGTAACGAATTGCAAGTTACCTATATTGGCTATGTGCCTGAAATCGTTTCTTTGAAAGCGGGGGTAAGTTCTTACAACATAACCATGAAAGAAGACACCAAAACTTTGGATGAAGTAGTGGTGGTAGGTTATGGTGTACAGAAAAAGGCTAACTTAACAGGTTCTGTATCATCTATTAATGCAGAAGCGTTGGAATCTCGTTCCGTATCGAGTGTTTCTGCTGCAATGGCCGGAACAATGCCTGGTGTAACGGCTATCCAATCTTCCGGTGCTCCCGGATTACAGACCGGTACGATCACCGTACGTGGTAAGAACTCGGTGAACGCTGCCAATCCATTGGTTATTGTTGATGGAGTTCCGGGTAGTATGAATACAATTGACCCTCAAGACATTGAAAGCCTGACAGTATTGAAGGATGCTGCTTCTGCCGCTATCTATGGTGTACAAGCCGCTAATGGTGTAATCCTTATCACAACGAAAAAAGGTAAAAAAGGACAGGATGCCAAGGTTTCATATTCAGGTAGCGTAGCATGGGCAACTCCAACCGCTAAACTCAACTTCCTTGGTGCTGCAGATTATGCTATGTTATACAACGAAGCTGTGAAAAATGAAAATCCCAATGCCAGTCTGCCTTATAGTGATGAAGATATTGAACTCTTCCGGAATGGAAGTGACCCAATAGGACACCCCAATACGGATTGGTATAAGGAAACATTCAAAAATTTTGCTTTTGAACAGCAACATAATTTCTCAATCAATGGTGGATCTGAAAAGACAAACTACAGTGCATCTGTCGGTTACCTCTATCAGGGTGGTTTGACAAACGAAAATGACTACAATCGTTTTACAGGTCGTATCAATGTTGAATCAGAAATTAGCAAATGGTTCTCGGCAGGACTGAATGTATCCGGATATAGAGGAACACGTGAAGACGGTGCCGTAGGCTTCGGAACACTTATGAGTGAGGTAACCCGTAATAGCCCGACGTTGCCGGTATACAATGAAGACGGTACATTTAACTACAGTGGAAAAGCCAACCCTGTAGCCGAATTGGGAAGAACCGGTTTCTACCGTCAAATGGACCAGCAGTTAAATGCTATCTTGCATGCTACTGTACATATCTTACCGGAATTGAGTGTTAAAGGCTTGTTCTCGGTACGTAACGATATTCGTAATATCGATTATTTCAAGAAACATTATTCTTATGGCTCAGGATCCAACATTGCGGATTCCGGTCTGAGAGAAGGATATGATAAATATTATATCTGGAATGAATACACTTCACAATTATTGGTAAACTACAACAAATCTTTCCAAAAGCACACGATCGGTGCATTGTTTGGTTTTGAACAATGGGAGCAGATTTATAAATACACAGAAGCAACACGTAAAGGTGGTGGTAGTGATGAACTGACCGAATCATTGAATACACTGGACAAATCATCTCAAACCAACTCTGATGGTGGCACAGAACTGGCCCGCCGTTCATATTTCGGTCGTATCCAATATGATTATGCCGACAGATATTTGTTTGAAGCAAACTTACGTGCAGATGCATCTTCACGTTTCCCGAAAGATAATCGTTGGGGTGTATTCCCTGCTTTTTCTGCCGGATGGAGAATCTCAGAAGAGAACTTCATTAAAGATAATCTGGATTGGATGAGTAATCTGAAGTTACGTTTGGGTTGGGGACGTACCGGTAACGAAGAGTTGAGCGATATCTATCCCGCTGTAGCAACTTATGCTTATGGATCTTATATGTTCGGTAACACACTGAATACGACTGCTTATGAAGCCAGATACGTAAACAGTGCACTCCAATGGGCCACTGTAACCAACTATGAAATTGGATTAGATGCAGGATTCTTAAATAACAAACTCGGATTCGAGCTTTCTGTTTACAAGAAAAAAACGGATGATATGCTATTGAAGCTCCCGGTACAAGGTATTCTTGGTATGTCGGCACCGGTTCAGAATGCAGGTAGTGTAGAAAATACAGGTTTCGACTTGAATATTTTCCACAATAATCGAATCAATAAAGATTTTAGCTATGCAGTTAATTTAAACCTCGCTTATGTAAAGAACCGCATTACAAACCTTGAAGGAACTGAAGGAGAAGATCCTGACAATAACAAATTGTGGCGTCTGGAAGGTTATCCTATCGGTTCATTCTATGGTTACAAAGCAATTGGTTACTTTAATACGGAAGAAGAATTGGCTAATGAACCCAAACGTACCGGTACAGAAAAATTAGGTGATATCAAATACGCCGATTTGAATGGTGACGGTAAAATCGATGCTGCCAATGACCGTACAGTAATCGGACAAAACTTCCCAAGTTGGACAGGTGGTTTGAGCATTAATTTATTCTGGAAAGACTTTGATTTCTCCGCTTTGTTCCAAGGTGCATTTGATGTTGATAAATACTGTGAAGCCGAATCTTCATACGCATTCTATAATGGCGGTAAAGTGCTGAAAAAACACTTGGATCGTTGGACACCGGAAAACCACAACGCAAGCTATCCGCGTATTACAAAAGATTCACAGACCAACTTCGTAACTTCTTCTTTCTGGTTGGAAGATGGCTCATACGTTCGTTTGAAAAACGTTTCATTAGGCTATAACCTACCTAAGAGTTGGTTGAACAGAATCGGTGTCAGCAGAATCAAAGTATATGTAGCCGGTGAGAATTTATTGACATTCTGTGGTCTTGAAGATATTGACCCGGAAGAATCGAGCACACGTGGATGGTCATATACCAACGTGAAAAAAGTTTCATTAGGCTTAAAAGTTTCATTCTAAATCCTCAATACTATCAAAAATATGAAAAAGAATTACTTATATATATTTGCAACAGCCCTTGTAGTAGGGTTCAGCTCTTGTAGCGACTTTCTGGATCGCTATCCGCAGGAAGAACTTTCTGACGGTAGCTTCTGGAAAACGCCGGATGACGCAAACAAAGTAGTCTCAGATCTCTATGGTTATCTGTCTACTTGGGATCAAGACAACGACATTAACTCCGATAACGCCACAATGGGTATCAAATGGGCGGCAGGCAATGTTTCAAAAGGTATTTATGACCCTGCAGATCAAGGTTGGAGCGGTGATTATGCCAATGTTCGTCAGTGCAACCTGATCCTTTCTAAAATCGATGAAATTCCTGATTATCCAGAAGCCGACAAGACAAAGGCATTGGGACAGGTATATTTCTTCAGAGCATATATCTATTTTAATCTGATACGCTCGTTTGGTGACGTTCCTTACATTGACAAGCCGTTAGATTTGAAAGATATGGAAGGTATAACACGCATGCCGAGAGCAGAAGTCTATGAAAAAATAATGGCTGATTTTGACAAAGCTATCGCTGCTTTGCCAACAGAATGGGGAGCTTCTGATTACGGACGCGTCACTAAAGGTGCAGCTATGGCTATGAAGGCAAGAGCAGCTCTTTATTATGGAAACTGGGACACTGCGGCTACAGAAGCTAAAAATGTAATGGATCTGGGACTGTACGAATTGTACGATAAAGATAATACAGGTAAATATGCAGAGTTGTTTTGGGAAAAAGCTGACGGATGTGATGAGTTCATCCTTGTTACTCAGTTCAACTATCCGGATAAGACCCATTATCTGATGGGTTGGGAATGCTTCCCGACAAAAGGTTGGGGTGGTATGAACCCGACTCAGAGTCTGGTAGACGCATTCGAAGACAGTGAAGGAGCTCCTATCAGCAAATCTAAAATATATGATCCGACAGATCCGTTCAAGAACCGTGATCCACGTTTGGAAGTAGACATTCTGCATGACGGTGAAGAAATGTATGGTGTAACAATAAAAGTTGCTCCTTTAGCATCAAGCGGTAGTACCGGTATCAATCAACACAATGATGCTACAGAGACCGGATATTACGGACAAAAATGGTTAGATCCGAGTTTGGATCCTCTGTCAGATGGCTGGAACATGGGTAAAGATTGGGTTCACATCCGCTATGCAGAAGTACTTCTGACTTATGCTGAAGCTAAAAACGAGCTGCAGGGATTAGATCCGGAGGCTTTTGACGCAGTAAACCAGGTTAGACGTCGTGTAGGTATGCCCGAACTCCAAAATACAGATCCTTCTAAACCGACCTATTGCGCAACACAAGATGACCTCCGTCAGCGTATCCGTAACGAATGGCGTGTTGAATTCTGCCTGGAAGGAGGAAAACGTATGTGGGATATTCGTCGTTGGGGTATCGCAAAGGATGTACTGAATGCTCCATTTGAGGGATTGAAATATAAGATTGTAGACAATCCGAATGATCCCGACAAGAAAGTCGATGGCGGAAAGATGTGTATCCTTTACCAGGGCGATCCTATTATTTTATCAGGAAGCAGATACTCGGACAACAACTATTTGTTCCCTGTACCTCAGAGTGAAATAGACTTGAATCCTGCCCTCACACAGAATCCGGGTTATTAATAATAGTGTTTTAGATAATGGGGGCATTCTATTTGGAATGCCCTCATTTCACTTATTATCTTCCACCTATACTTATGAAACGGTTACCGCACCTACTTTTTGCCCTCCTTTTTATCATCTATTTCCTTTGTTACCAAGGGGTGCTGTCACATGTGATATACTATCATGAACAGCATCATTTATTTCTATTCTCTAAAGAATATTTTCTTAAGCAGATTCATACGGAAGGACTGCTTGGTTATCTGACTGATTTCATTATTCAATTCTTTTACATACCCGCATTAGGAAGTGCTATATTAGCCGGTATATTGGCGGGAATCTATCTGTTGACACATTACAACATAAAAAAAATAACCGGACAACCGGACATACTGCAATTATCATTGATCCCATCAGTATCTCTTTTCATCTATACGCTGCCTGTGGATCATTCACTGACTCTGATTATCGGAGCATTCTTAGGGCTTCTGATACTTGGATGCATAGCATTTTTCATATCGGGAATATGGAAAAACATTACACTGCGTAGAATAAATGTTCCCGGAAAGAAAAAAAAATTAATTATTTCTACGGCCCTCATAACCATATATGCCATTGGAGCTTGCTATATATTCATACATTCATATAATATGCCCGAACGCATTATGATAATGGCGGAAAAGAGTGTAAAAGAAAAGAATTGGGAAAATGTACTGACACAAACCGAAAAATATATCAACTCGGGAAGAACCAACCAGTTGATCTCCTATTTTCACAACCTGGCTCTGTACCATACGGGAAAATTGCCTTATCAACTATTCGATTACCCACAAAAACTGGGAGTCAAGGCGCTATACTTCCCATGGAACAGCGATAGCCGTGAGAGTGAGTACGGACATTTTATATATGAAGACTTAGGGTACATCAACGAAGCACAGCGGTGGGAATTCGAAGCAATGGTGGTATGGGGAGAAACGGCACCCCATTTGCTTAACCTGGCACGATACAACATAGTAAACAAAAGACCTGAAGTGGCACGACGGTTCATCAATCTCCTGAAGCAGTCCCTCTTCTATCGGAAAGATGCCGAAGAATTAGAAAAACAGCTCCATGCAGGCAGTGTACCGGGACTGCGCATGGCACTAGAAAACAATAAGGAACATCCCGCACGATTTGCAAACGTCATCAATATAGGACCGGAATTACAGTATCTGTGTGAGCAGGACACGACAAACAGAATGGCTTTTGAATACCTGATGAGTGACCTACTGCTGAGCAATAACGTAGTACGCTTTGTGGATAACCTGAAGTTCATCAGGCACTTTAAATATCCGGAAATGCCACCCGCATACCAAGAAGCACTCTATATATACAAATTGGGAGTGGACGGGGAAACGTTTTCCAAATCAGGATTCAACGTCAGCGAAAACACCGAAAAGAGATTCCAAAGGTATTACAGCCTGTATAAAAACAGGCAAATGCAGAGGCTGAAAACGGAGTTTGGAAACACCTACTGGTATTACCTGAACTTCATCAGTCCGTATGGAGACAAAATCATAAGGAACTAATATGTAAAGACATGAAAACAATCTATATCCTTCTTATCACGGTTCTCAGCTGGAGCCTGCAGGCATGCACCGCCCAATGCGGCAAACCGGATGCCTGCACGGACAGTATTCCCCGTATATATCCCGATTATGCGGGAGTCACATTCCCGCTGAATATTGCACCTCCCAATTTCAGGATCGGGGAGAACGCGGATGCCTTCCAAACGGAAATTGGCACAGGGGAGACGGCGGACATCCTCTGCACAAGCAAGAGTCCCGAAGTGATTATACCGACAAAGAAATGGAAGAAACTTCTCCAAAAAGCCGCGGGAAAAGAAATATTCATCCGCATCACCCTGCTGAGGGGAGGGAAATGGACACGCTATGCGGATATCAAGGATACCATATCGAACGAACCGATAGATGAGTACCTGGTCTACCGGTTGCTGTACCCGGGATATGAACTATGGAACGAAATGGGGATTTACCAGAGAGACCTGACAGGTTATGAAGAGACTCCGATAGCGGAGAACCGAAATTTCGGCAAACAGTGCATCAACTGCCATACGTTCAATCAAAACTCTCCGGAAACCATGATGGTGCATGTGCGGGGAAAGTCGGGAGGGACACTGATATGCAAAAACGGGAAAGTGGAAAAGGTAAACACCAAACCGGAGGGATTCAAGAACGGGGGAACCTATGCGGCCTGGCATCCTTCAGGAAGATACATCGCATTCTCAATGAATGAGATACAGCAGTTCTTCCATTCATCGGGACAGAAACCCATAGAGGTATCCGACCTGGCTGCCGACCTGATGGTTTATGATACTGAAAAGAAAACATTCCTCACTGACTCCCTGATATGCGGGGAGCGGTATATGGAAACATT
>OGJC01000925.1_pt1 | contig 16051 bp, 1 predicted proteins | sample 1571941 | NCBI WGS metagenome assembly OGJC01 (sample SAMEA2582100, study PRJEB24529) | metagenome | biome: Human gut stool | place: China | collected 2011 | reverse complement strand
AACCAACTCAAGTGATGGCCGGTATCGGTAATTACAGAGGTGAAACTGCGGCGGCCCTTGGCGTTGCACATTACACAGCAGAAGATACAATGTTCCATGTAGGCGTATCTGTTGGTAGCCACCATAACATGGTAAATGCTGGTGTAACTCGTAAATTCGGTACTTCCGATGCGAAGAAAGCAGTTCCTGAACGTTACAAAGGTGGTCCTATTAGTTCCATGTACGTAATGCAAGATGAAATGACTGCTTTGAAAGCTAAGTACGAAAAAGTACAACGTGACAATGAAGAAATGAGAGCACAAATTGCATTATTGATGCAACAAGCGGGCTTGAAATAATATAAAATAACATAACATAACATATTGACACGGCAGTGCTTATAAAAGGCGCCAAAAGCGAAATGCTTTTGGCGCCTTTTTGCATGCAAAAAATAGATTTAATGACTATTTGAGCATATATATGTCATGGTATTTTGTAATGTAATTAAAATAGGTGAGTAATAGTTAGATCATAATAGTAAACTAAGGTGAAATACATTTTTTTCATGAAGTTAATTTTATGCGAAAAAATTAGTACATTTAGCATATTCATAAGGTATATGGCGGAGTTTTTGTATATTCATAAATATTTATCGTTTAGAGGTGAGCGTAGAGTGAAAAATTTTTTACTTTTACCATAGAATATGATATGTTTAATATGATATGCATCGGTAAATAGCCATATATTAACTGTATTTTTACTTTTTAAAATAGTTATAAAATATTTTATTATATTCATATAATCTGATAGTTTTATGCAAGGAGTAAGACGAGATGAACCGAATTTTTAAAGTAATTTGGAGTCGTACAAAAGGATGTTATGTCGTTGTAGCTGAAACAGCGAAGAATATGTCGAAACGTTCGACAATGACATCGGTATTTGCCAAGATATCCGGGTCTGTGATTGCTACGGCTTTATTTATGTCCATGATGTCTCCAATGATCGTGCATGGGAGTACTATTGTGCAAGGGGCTGGTGCTCAGGCTAAAAATGGCACTGTAGCAATGGGTGATAATAGCACAGCACTGGCGGATAACAGTGTGGCTTTGGGGACAGGAGCTACTGTTACAAAAACTAATAGGGCTAATGTTGGTAATGTGCAAGGTGTTGCAATCGGAAGAAATGCAACGGTTGAAGTAAATAATGGTGTTGCGATAGGAAATGCGACAAAAGTAGCTTCTTTAAATGGTTTTGCCCTCGGTAATACCTCTTGGGCTGGATATGATGAGGCCGGTAACTATGTGGGCGCCGATAATGATCAGGCATTTGGTACCAATGCTAGAGCTTGGGGTGGATCCTCCATGGCATTTGGTAACAATGCTAAAGCTGCTGCCGGTGGTGCCGTTGCAATGGGCAACGGATCACAGGCAAGAGGTAAATGGGCCGTTGCAATTGGTAATAATGCACAAGCTAAGGGCGAAGGGTCCAGAGCTCTTGGTGTAAACTCCTATGCAGTAGGACTCAACTCCATTGCAATGGGCTGGGAAAGTAATGCCCGTGAGGATTCTTCTATAGCTATTGGTACAGATTCTGACTCAGTTCAGAAAAATAGTATTGCCATCGGTAATCGTGCAGTTAGCAATGCAGAGGATAGTGTTACTCTTGGTAGAAATACGACGGTAAACAAAAATCATAATCGCTCAGTTGCATTAGGTACTAATTCTGCGACTGCGGATACTCATAGTACACCGAATCAGCTTGTAAATGGTTTGTGGTATAAGAATTTAGCGGGAGGAACGGCAGATTCTACTGTAAGTATCGGTAATGATACGGTAAAACGCACGATTACAAATGTGGCAGCAGGGCGTATGAATCCTTCGTCTACAGATGCTATTAATGGTAGTCAGCTATATGCCGTAGCAAATAGCTTGGGCAATTTAGCCACTACTACTAAAAATATCCTTGGCGGTAATGCGGCGCTCGATCCTGATACCGGTAAATTAACGATGAGCGATATCGGTTTTACAGGTAAAAGCACGATCCACGATGCTATTAGATATAATAAAGACAATATCGATAAGGGATTGTTCTTTTATGGTGATAACTTTGTTCAGAACCAAGTAAAATTAGGTGACACAGTAAGAATAAAAGGTGGCGCTACCGGTGCTTTGGCTGACAACAATATTGGGGTTCAAGCAGACGGAAATGGCACACTAAATGTGAAATTGGCTAAAAAATTAACTGGTTTGGATAGCGTAACAGCAGGAACTGCTACGATTGATAATAAAGGGGTGTCTGTAGGCAATAAACTCTATGTGTCAACCGGTGGCCTTAATGCCAATAATCAACAGCTTAGAGGTGTTGCAGACGGTACAGGTAGTCAGGACGCAGTTAACTACGGTCAGTTGCAACGAGCAATTAACGGTACAGCTAAAGAAGCCATTGTAAAAGCAAATGATGATGGTAATATTACGATAAGGGAAAACTCAACGGCGAAAGGTGGTAAAGAATATACTGTCGGCTTAAACTATAAGATTACTGTAGGGAAAGGGGCGGCCTCGCATCCTGTAACCATAGATAGTGGTACAGGAACGGTCACAGGTCTTACCAATACATCATGGAATGTAAATAATCCAGCACCTGTTACAGGGCGTGCTGCTACGGAAGATCAGTTAAAGCGGGTTAATGAGAGAGTTAATTCCAATCAGTATTTTATTAATCAAAATACGCAGAATATCTCAGATAACTCAAGCCGTATTGGTGCCAATGCACGAAATATCACAAAAATACAAGGTGATATTACTACTAATAAGAATGATATTAACACTATCAATAATACTCTTGAAAAAGGGCTCTATTTTAGCAGCGATACAGGTGCTTCGATTAAGAGAAAATTAGGTGATACTCTAGTCATTAAAGGCGGTGCTACAGGGGCATTATCCGATAATAATATTGGTGTTGTATCCGATGGTACCGGTAGATTGACTGTAAAGTTGGCAAAATATTTAACAGGATTAGAGAGCGTTAATGCAGGAAATACTACTATTAGTAAAAATGGTTTGAGTGTAGGTGCTAGAACCTATGTAACACCTGATGGCATCAATGCTAATAATCAAAAGATTACTGGTGTTGCTAATGGTACAGCGCCTAACGATGCGGTTAATTTCAGTCAATTACAAAGTGCTATCGGTGGTACTGCAAAGGCGACTACAGTAAAATCAAAGGATGCAAATGTAACCGTAACAGAAGGTACCAATGTGAATGGTGGTAAGGAATACACTGTTGGATTGGGCAATAAACTTGCGGTAGGTACGGCACATCCTGTAACTGTGGACGGAACCGCAGGAACTGTAACAGGACTTACTAATGCTGCTTGGAATGTAAATAATCCACAAGCCGTAACTGGTCGTGCTGCAACGGAAGATCAGTTAAAAACTGTTAATACGCAAGTCAATACAAATAAGGATAAAATAGCTCAGAACACAACTGACATTGCTCAAAATGCGACTGATATCGGTAAGAATAAACAAGATATAACTAAGAACAAGACTGATATAGCTCAAAATACTACTGATATCGGTAAAAATAAGACTGATATTGCACAAAACAAGCAAAATATTACTCAGAACACACAAGATATTGCGACTAATAAAAATGCTATCTCTACAATCAATACAACTATTGCTAAAGGTCTAAATTTTGATGGAGACAGCGGTGCTGTAATTAACAAACAGTTGGGCGATAAGCTTAGCATCAAGGGCGGTGCAGCGGCTGCGAATTTGACGGATAATAATATCGGTGTCGTATCTGATGGCAGCACATTAAATGTAAAACTAGCTAAAACATTAACCGGTTTGGATAGCGTAACGGCTGGGGGTACAACTATCAATAGTAGTGGTTTGACCGTAGGCGGTAAGATCTATGTAACTCCGAACGGTATTAATGCGAATGACAAGAAAATAACTAATGTTGCTGATGGTGAAGTGGCGGCTAATTCCAAAGATGCAGTTAACGGCGGTCAACTTCATGCGGCTAAAACCGAATTAAATAACAACATTAATGATGCTAAAACTGAATTAAACAAAAATATCGGTGATGCCAAAACTGAACTCAATAAAAATATTAATGACGCTAAAACTGAACTGAATGGCAATATAGATAATGCTAAAACCGAGCTAAACAATAATATATCGACTGCGAAGAATGATGTGATTAATACAGGTCTCAAATTTGATGCGGATACAGGCGGTGCTAAGACCAATAAATTGGGTTCCAAGGTAACGGTAAACGGCGATGATAATATCACGACAGAAATCAGCCAAACTGGTGACGATACTAAGATCGGTCTTAAATTAAAGAAAGATCTCAATGTTACTACTATTACTGCTGCTGATACTGTGAAAGCCGGCACTGTGACTATGGGCAAACAATCAGGTGGTGCAGGCGGTGCAAACGGTAACTTTGTAACAGGACTCGATAATAACTATTGGCATGCGGATAATTTTCAAGGTGTAAGTGGTCGTGCTGCAACAGAGGATCAGTTGAAATCCGTTAATGATAAGGTCAATACAAATGTAACCAATATCAATAAAGGATTAAACTTTAACGGCGATAGCGGTGCTGCGATTAATAAAAAATTAGGCGACACTGTTACCATTAAAGGTGGTGCTATGGCGGATCTTACGGATAATAATATCGGTGTCGTGTCTGATGGCAGCACATTAAATGTGAAACTAGCTAAAACATTAACTGGTTTGGATAGCGTAACAGCTGGCGGAACGACTATTAATAGTAGTGGGTTGACTGTAGGCGGTAAGACCTATGTGACGACGAACGGTATCAATGCGAATAATCAAAAGATTACCGGTCTAGCAAAAGGCACAGATCCTACTGATGCGGTTAACTTTAGTCAGTTGCAGGATGCTATCGGTGGAACGGCTAAGGCGAGTACTGTGAAAGCTAAAAACAGCAATATCACTGTAGAAGAAGGTACAAATGCAGCTGGTGGTAAGGAATTTACAATCGGACTAGGGGATAAAATCACCTTAGGAACTGCTAATCCTGTATCTGTTGATGGTACTGCAGGCACGGTAACTGGTCTTACCAATACTGCTTGGGATGTAGATAATCCACAAGCCGTAACTGGTCGTGCTGCAACGGAAGATCAGTTGAAGTCTGTTAATACACAAGTTAATACAAACAAGGACAAAATAGCTCAAAATACAACTGATATCAGCAAGAATAAGCAAGATATAGCTAAAAACAAGACTGATATAGCTCAAAACACAACTGATATCGGCAAGAATAAACAAGATATAGCTAAGAACAAGACTGATATAGCTCAAAACACAACTGATATCGGCAAGAATAAGCAAGATATAGCTAAAAACAAGACTGATATCACCAAGAATACAACCGATATTGGCAAGAACACAACTGATATTGCTCGAAATACACAAGATATTACGACCAATAGAAATGCTATCTCTACGATTAATACGACTATCGCTAAAGGTCTTAACTTCGATGGAGATAGCGGCGCTGTAATTAACAAACAGTTAGGTGATAAGTTGAGCATCAAAGGTGGTGCTGCGGCAGCGAACTTGACGGATAATAATATTGGCGTTGTATCTGACGGTACAGGCACATTAAACGTGAAGTTGGCTAAGACATTGGCTGGTTTGGACAGCGTAACAGCTGGAGGTACAACTATCAATAGTGGTGGTTTGACCGTAGGTGGTAAGACCTATGTATCTCCAAACGGTATCAATGCGAACGATAAAAAGATTACCAATGTGGCTAATGGTGATATTGCTGCTAATTCCAAAGACGCGGTGAACGGCGGTCAATTACATGAAGCCAAAACTGAGTTAAACAAAAATATCGCTGATACAAAGACTGCATTAAATAAAAACATTAGCGATACTAAGACCGAGTTGAATAAAAATATTGCTGACACTAAAACCGAACTCAACAATAATATTAATGACGCTAAGACTGAACTGACCAATAAAGGCCTTCGTTTTAATGCTGATAATGACGACGAAAAAACGAATAAATTAGGCTCTAAGGTGACGGTAAACGGCGATGACAACATTACGACGGAAATCACTCAAACCGGTGATGATACTAAGATCGGTCTTAAATTGAAGAAAGATCTCAATGTTAAATCTATTGTTGCTACGGATACTGTGAAAGCCGGCACCGTAACCATGGGTAAACAAGCTGATGGGGCAAATCCGGCGAATAACGGCAACTATGTAACCGGTCTTGATAATAAGGCGTGGAGCATTGAAAATCCTACGATTGCATCCGGTCGTGCAGCAACGGAAGACCAGTTGAAAACAGTTAGTGACGAAGTTAAGAAGCAAGGTGCTAATGCAACTGATTTCAGTCTCGTAGCTAATCCTACGGCAGGCTCCAATGGTGACTACACTGTAGCTGCTAACGGTGATGTAGCATTGACCGTACAGGATAAGAACCATCCGGATCAAACAAAAACCGTAACGATTAAGGATGTGGCGTCTAAATCTGAAGTAGATAAAGGTCTAAACTTTGACGGTGACTCTGGTACGATTATCAACAAGAAGCTAGGTGGTACTGTTGCCATTAAAGGTGGAGCTACAGCTGCCGATTTAACGGATAATAATATTGGCGTTGTATCTGATGGCACAGGCACACTAAACGTGAAGTTGGCTAAAACATTGACTGGTTTGGACAGCGTAACAGCTGGCGGTACAACCATTAATAGTGGTGGTTTGACCGTAGGTGGTAAGACCTATGTATCTCCAAACGGCATCAATGCGAACGATAAAAAGATTACCAATGTGGCTAACGGTGAAGTAGCGGCAAACTCCAAAGATGCGGTTAACGGTGGTCAATTGCATGACGCTAAAACTGAACTTACCAATAAAGGCCTTCGTTTTGATGCGGATAATAACGATGAAAAAACGAATAAATTAGGCTCCAAGGTAACGGTAAACGGCGACGACAATATTACGACGGAAATCACGCAAACCGGTGACGACACTAAGATCGGTCTAAAATTGAAAAAAGATCTTAATGTTACATCTGTTACGGCTACGGAAACTGTGAAAGCTGGCACTGTAACCATGGGTAAACAATCCGATGGTGCAACCCCTGCTAATACAGGTAACTACGTGACAGGTCTTGATAATAAGACTTGGGATGCAGGTAAAGTCGTATCCGGTCGTGCTGCAACAGAGGATCAATTGAAACAAGCTTTGGCAGGTCAAACTGATACAGGGCTTAAATTCAATGCCAATGTAGGCGGTGTAAAAACCAATAAATTAGGCTCTACTATCACTGTTCAAGGTGAAGGCAAAGCTGACGATGCTGATTACAGCGGTGAAAACATTAAAACTTTCATCAACCAAGATAATGATGGTAACACGACTATCAATGTGAAGATGAATAAAAATCTTAAGGCTGAATCCGTGAAAGTCGGCAAAGACGGTAAAGATGGCGTATCCATTACAGGTCCAGATGCGGCGAATGGCGCTGATGGTAAGGTAGCTGTTACAGATAAAAACGGCAAGGATGCGGTGTCCATGTCCGGCAAAGACGGTATTGGCCACATCGGTTTAACCGGAAAAGATGGGCGCAATGCCGATATTATTGCTGATAAGGGCGATTCCGATCTCGACGGCAATGTAATCACTCGTATTAAGTACCAAGATGAAAACGGTAAGACTCATCAAGTGGCAACCAAAGACGATGGTATGAAATACGGTGGTGATTCCGGTACTACCATCAAGAAAAAACTTAATGAACAATTGGACATTAAGGGTGGTGTTACAAGTGAAGATGAGTTGACCAAAAACAATATCGGTGTTATCAGTAAAGATAATGTGCTCAATGTTCGTTTGGCAAAAAATCTTAAAGGGCTGGATTCCATAACTTTCAATAATGGCACTAATGGTGCAAACGGTAAAACCGTTGTAAATGGTGAAGGTATGACCGTTCAAGATAAGGATGGCAATCCGTTGACTGCTGTTACAAAAGACGGTGTGAAGATTACCAACGGTCCATCCATGACGAAGGACGGTATCGATGCGTCCAATAAGAAGATTACGAATGTAGTCGATGGTACTGATTCTAAGGATGCGGTTAATAAATCCCAATTGGATAAAGCCGCAGCAGCTGCTACTACAACAGTAACGGCAGGTAATAATGTCCAAGTAGATAAGACTACTAATGCGGACGGTTCTACAAATTACAAAGTGGGCCTCAAAGACCAAGTAACGATGGGAACTGATCCTACGAAACAAATTGCGATGGATGGTACAACAGGTACGATTAAAGCCGGTGACAAGGTTACAATCGACGGCAACAAAGGCACCATTAAAGCAGGCGATAAAGTTGAAATCGATGGTAATAAAGGTACCATTAAATCCGGTAATGTTGCGATTGACGGTGAAAATGGTACAATCAAGGCCGGTGACAACGTAACAATCAACGGTAAAGACGGCAAGATTGCTGCCGGAAAAGTATCTGTTGATGGCAAGGACGGACATGTGACAGGCCTGGAAAATAAAGACTGGGATCCTGATAATATCACAAGCGGTCGTGCTGCTACAGAAGATCAATTGCAGAAGTCCCATAAAACCCTGGATAATAAGATTAATAACTTAGGTGATGAAATCACAAAGAAAGGTATGGATTTTGCCGGTAATACAGGTGAATTCCACCGTGATTTAGGTCAAAAGGTTACTATCAAAGGTGAAGGTCAAGGGGCTGATAGCGATTATTCCGGCGAAAATATCAAAACTGTAGCCGATCAAGATGGTAATATCAACATCAAGATGGCGAAAGACCTTAAGGCCGATAGCATCACTACCAAGACGATCAATACTGATACGGTCAATGCAGATAAGGTGAAAGTCGGCAAAAATGGTCAGGATGGCGTTTCCATTACAGGTCCAGATGCAGCAAATGGTACAGATGGCAAAGTAGCTGTTACTGGTAAAGACGGTAAAGATGCTGTATCTATGTCCGGCAAAGACGGTATTGGCCACATCGGTTTAACCGGAAAAGATGGGCGCAATGCCGATATTATTGCTGATAAGGGCGATTCCGATCTCGACGGCAATGTAATCACTCGTATTAAGTACCAAGATGAAAACGGTAAGACTCATCAAGTGGCAACCAAAGACGATGGTATGAAATACGGTGGTGATTCCGGAACTCCAATTAACAAAAAACTTAATGAACAAGTGAATGTAGTTGGGGGTATTACGGATGCTGGTAAGTTGACGTCCGAAGATAATTTAGGCGTCGTATCTGATGGAACTAATCTCAAGGTTCGTATGGCAAAAGATTTGAAAGGTCTTGAGTCTGTGACGACTAAGGATGCCAGAGGTAATTCTACGGTTGTGAATGGTAGCGGTGTAACTATTACCCCTGCTAGCGGTAATGCTGTAAGCCTTACTAAAGACGGCTTGAATAATGGCGGTAAAACAATCAGTAATGTAGGCCCTGGCGTAAACGGTACTGATGCGGTTAACTTGAATCAATTGAAGGGTGCTACAGAAGGTATGGCCAATGCCATTAATTCCGTGGCGGGTGAAACGCAACGTGTAGGTGCTCATGCGGCGGCAATGTCTGCGTTGAAACCTATTCAATACGATCCGTTAGAACCAACTCAAGTGATGGCTGGTATCGGCAATTACAGAGGAGAAACAGCAGCGGCTTTAGGTGTTGCACATTACACATCGGAAGACACTATGTTCCATGCAGGCGTATCTGTTGGTAGCCGTCATAATATGGTGAATGCCGGTGTAACTCGTAAATTTGGTACTTCTGATGAGAAGAAGGCTATTCCTGAACGTTACAAGGGTGGTCCTATCAGCTCTATGTACGTAATGCAGGATGAAATGACTGCTTTGAAAGCTGAAAATGCACGCATGAAAGCGCAGGATGAAAAATTAACTGCAGACTATGCGGCATTGAAAGAAGACAACCTTCGTCTACAGAAGGATAACGAAGAAACTAAACGACAATTAGCTCTTATTATGAGTCGTTTAGGCATGTAATTCACATCTGTTTCATCTTATATTCATGTGGTAAAAAGTGAGCTGATGTACCAGAAAATACCCATGAAGATTAGATGATTTTAACTCTATATGGTACATAAAATGAAAGAACGAAAGTCTACTGTGAAAGGACTTTCGTTCTTTTTTTGTATTTGACTTCACAAACTTTTCATAATAGTGTATAATACAGAACATATAATTTTAATCGAAAATTATAAATGTGATTAATTTACTATAAAATCATTAGTTTTAGATTATAAGTGTTGTTTGGCCCATTGTTGTAAGGGTTTTTATGATTGAAAATATATTTAAATGAGTAAGAAAATCAATTTTTAAAAGAAGTTTAAAGTTCTGAAAATAAATGAGCGAAATGTGAAAAAAATATATTTACATTCATAAACTAATCTGATATTTTATATGTATAGTAATTAAATTTTTGATGAAAATTTTATTATTTTTAGTGTTTTAGTGTTGGTTTTAGAATCCCTTATAAAACTGTGTGAAAGGTAGGTACTACTAAATGAATCGTATTTATAGGGTAATTTGGAGTCAGGTACGAGGCGCATATGTCGTTGTATCTGAAATCGCAAAAAGCCATACTCGTGGCTCCAAAAGCTTTGTTAGTAATTCCGCTAAAGCTACGGTAAAAGTTGGCTTGGCGGCTATGGTTTTGACCTGCGGTAGCGGATTAATTTCGGGTGTTGATGCAGCACCTATTAGAGGTCTTTCTTTATCTCCTGGTGAAGGTGAACGTGATGGCGGGTTTACGTATTTATACCCTAGCGAAAAAGCACCTTACATTCAAATGTATGATTACAAAACACCAGGAAATCCAGGACAAGGACACTTATATACTGATAATAAGGTGTTCGGTATTCAAATTGGTAATCGTGCGAATGCACGTTCTAATGATGGCTCCGTATCCGGTATTTCTATCGGTGATTATTCCCAATCTCGTGCGTTGGGTATCGGTTTAGGCCATTATGCTCAATCTGAACAAATCGGTGCTATTGCTGTCGGTTCAGCTGCAAAGGCAAAGGGTTTTAACTCCTTGGCGATGATGCGTCAAGCTTACGCAGGAGAACAATATGCGGCAGCTATCGGTACGGCAGCATCCGCACAAGGGTCTGCTAGCTTGGCCATGGGTCACTCCGCATTGGCAAAAGGTGCTCAATCCATTGCTATCGGTTCTGCAAATCCTGATCCATTGACAGACGCAAAAGGTACACCGTATACAGCATATGACGGAAGTACTAATACCCAAGCTAACGCTGCTCGTGCTATTGCTATCGGTCAAGGTGCTAAATCAAATACTGTAGATAGTGTTGCTATGGGGACAGGTGCTAATGTAGCAGCAGGTACAAATTATAAAGGCGAGAATTTTACTCATGGCATAGCTATCGGTAGTAATGCCCTTTCTCAGGGAATACAAGGCGTAGCTATCGGTAACAGTGCTGCTCATTATCGTGATAATGGGGTTGCTCTTGGTAACAATGCCAAAACTCGTGCAATGGACGGCATAGCTATCGGTAATAATGCTGAATCCGGTATTCAAAATGACCCTCAATATAAAGTAAATAACTCCGTTGCTGTAGGTAACTCTGCGCGTGCTCATGGTGGTTCCGGCGTGGCATTAGGTAATGATACATATGCATTGGGCGGATCTTCTGTAGCAGCAGGTAATGCTGCATGGGCATTAGGTGAACGTTCTACAGCTATCGGTAATAACGCTCATTCCGAAGGTTACGGCTCTATTGCTATGGGTCGTGAAGCTAGTGCTTTGAGCACTCAAGATGGGGACAAGAAAAATGTTGTGGCTATCGGTGATGATGCACAAGCAACTGGTTCTCGCTCCATCGCATTGGGCGTAAGCGCTCAAGCAGGTACATTAGAACGTGTACGTGATCGTAGTGTTTATAAAGATAATCCTGAATTAATCACTAAACTTAAAGCTCAAAAAGAAGTAACTGATGCTGTAGCAATCGGTAGTGAAGCAAGTGTACAAGCAAACGAAGGCTTAGCTCTTGGTAGCAATGCGACAGTAAATAACGTTCGTGGCGTTGCGTTAGGTGCTAAATCTGAAACAGCGGCCCCTGTGAGCACTGCTAGTGAAACTATTAACGGCTTGAAATATAACTATGCCGGTGGCACTGCTGATTCCACAGTTAGCGTTGGTAACAATTCTACAAAACGTACAATCACTAACGTAGCTGCTGGTCGTGTGAATGCACAATCTACAGATGCTATTAATGGCAGCCAATTATATGGCGTTGCTAATGCAGTGGGTAATGTAGCTAACAGCACTAAGAATATCTTAGGCGGTAATGCTCAGGTTGACCAAAACGGTACTATCACCATGACTAACATTGGTGATACAGGTAAAAATACCGTTCATGAAGCTATTAAATCTGCAAACCAAGGTTGGGAACTTCAAGTTGACGGTAGAAAGCTAAAAGATGTAAAAGCGCCTAATCGTACAGTTAACTTTAAAGCTGGTAAAAATATTGCATTAGAAGGCTCCGGAGATAATGTTACGGTTGCAACTGTTGAAGATGCAAGCTTCAACTCCGTTACAACAGGTAATGTATCCATGAGCACAAGAGGTATCAATGCTGGTGGTAATCAAATCACTAATGTAAAATCCGGTGGCGATACATTAACAAATGCGGCTAATATCGGTGATATCTCTCGTATTGCAGCTAAATACGATAAATACTTACAACGTGGTGCTGCTACTTATGAAGCAAACGGTAATGGCAAGATTAACATGACCGGTACAAACGGTTTGACTGCTGAAGTAACAGGTTTGAAAAATACTTATGTTACATCCGGTACAGTATCCAATGACGGTAAGAGATTGACATTGACACGTAATGATAATCAAACATTCGATGTTGATATCTCTAAGATCTCTAACGGTCTTTCCAAAACTGACTACCGCTTGATTGCAAACCCTGCAGCAGGCAGCAATGGCGAATATAAAGTAGCTGCTGACGGTAGCATGACATTGACTGTTGCGGATGCTGATGGTTCCAACCCTAAACAAGTTAAGTTGACGAACCTTGCTTCTAAAGAGCAACAAGATATTAATACTACTAATATCACAAATAACACTAACAAAATCGCTAAAGGCTTGAGCTTCCAAGGCGATAACAATGTTAAAATCAATAAACAACTTGGCGATACTTTAGGTATTACTGGCGGCGCTACAGGTGCTTTATCTGACAACAACATCGGTGTTGTAGCTAAAGACGGCAACCTTAATGTTAAGTTGGCAAAAGACCTAACAGGTTTGAATAGCGTAACTGCTGGTTCTGTTCGTGTAGGTAAACATAGCGACAATAAAAACTATGTAACTGGTTTGGACAACAAAGAATGGAATGTTCAAAACCCTACAATCACATCTGGTCGTGCAGCAACTGAAGATCAGTTGAAAAAAGTGTCTGATGAAATCAAGACTACTAATGCAGCTAAAACAGATTACCGCTTGATCAACAATACAAATTCTGCAGATGGTTCTTACTCTGTAGAAAACAATAAAGTTGATTTAAAAGTTAAAGATGAGGCTCATCCTAATAGTCCTGCTAATACGGTAACAATCAACAATATCGCATCCAAAACTGAATTGGATAAATTGACAGAACGTGCTGTTAAATATGATCTTAATGGTGCAACTGTTAATAAAAACAAGGTTACTTTGGAAGGCCAAGGCGGTACTACAATTACTAACTTGAAAGCTGGCGAAGTATCCTCTACTTCTACAGATGCTGTAAATGGTAGCCAATTGCATGATGTAAAAATCGAAGCAGGCAAACATTCAAAAGTAACTGTTTCCGATGATAACCTCAAATTGACAACGACTCCTGCTACAAGCACTGAAGGTGCTAAATATGATCTTCGTTTGAACAACAAAGTGACATTGGGTAGCGGTAACAATCAAGTAGTCCTTGATGGTACTGCAGGCAGAGTGACTGCTGGTGCTGTTGTAATGGGTGCTCAAACTGTTCAAAATACGAAACATGCAAGTGAAACTGGTAATTATGTAACTAACTTGAGCAATAAAAACTGGGATTCCACATCTATCGTATCTGGTCGTGCTGCGACTGAAGATCAGTTGAAAAAAGTTAGTGAACAAATCACTCAACAAGGTAGCAGTGCAACTGACTATCGTCTTGTAAGAAACTCCAGCGCTGACGGTTCCTACAAGGTAAACGACAATGGTGAAGTATCCTTGACTGTAGAGGATAAAAACCATGCAGGCGTTAAAGAACAAGTTACAATCAATAACATTGCATCTAAATCTTCCGTAGATAAATTGACAGATCGTGCTGTTAAATATGACATCAATAACGGTGTTGTTGATAAGACCAAGGTAACATTGGAAGGTGCTGACGGCACTACAATTACAAATGTAAAAGACGGCGCTGTAACAGCTACATCTAAAGATGCTATCAACGGTAGCCAATTGTTCAAGACTAAAGAAGAATTGATCAATAAAGGCATGAAATTTGGTGCTGACTCTGGTAACGTAATCAATAAAAAACTAGGTGAACAAGTTAACGTTAAAGGTGGCATTACAGAAGCTTCCAAATTGACTGCAGAAGACAATATCGGTGTTGTATCCGATGGTTCTAACGATTTGAAAGTTCGTTTGGCAAAAGACCTTAAAGGTTTGAATAGCGTAACTGTAGGCGATACAAAAGTTACTTCTAACGGTGTAACTATCAGCAACGGTGCCACAAATAATGCATCTGTATCCCTTACTAAATCCGGTTTAGATAATGGTGGTAACAAGATTACTAACGTTGCTCGTGGTACAATCGACAGCGATGCAGTAAACTTGGCACAATTGAAAGAAGTATCCAACAGTGCATCTGCAGCTAATACGAAAGTAGCTGAAGGTAAAAACATTAAAGTTGATGAAAGCATCGACAATGTAACTAAAGCTAAAACGTATACTGTAGGTTTGAAAGATGAAGTAACATTAGGTTCTGGTAACACAGCTATCAATATTAACGGTACAACAGGTATCGTAAAAGCTGGCGACGGTGCTAATGCTGTAACTATCAATGGCACAAATGGTACTATCAACTCCGGTAAAGTAACAATCAATGGTACTACAGGTACTGTTAACGAATTGACTAACAGAACTTGGAATCCTAAGGCTATTACTAATGGTCAAGCTGCGACAGAAGATCAATTAAAAGTAGTAGACAATAAAATTGATACTACAAAAACTGAAATCGTAGAAAAAGGCTTGAACTTCCAAGGCGATGCAGGTACTGCAATTCATAAAGATCTTGGTCAAACATTGAAAATCTCTGGTGGTCAAGCTGATGCATCTAAACTTTCAGAAAATAATATCGGCGTAGTTAATAACAACGGCGTATTGAATGTTAAACTTGCTAAAGATTTGACAGGCTTGAACAGCGTAACAACTGGTGCTACAACTATTAACAACAATGGTTTGACAATCGGTGGTAACACATTTGTTACAAGCAATGGCTTCAATGCTAACGATACTCAAATCACAAACGTGAAAGCTGGTACAGAGGATAACCATGCAGTTAACCTTAAACAGTTGAAAGAAGTATCTAACAACGCAGCGGCAGCTAAAACTGTTGTAAAAGCAGGTAAAAACATCAATGTAACTGATTCTGAAGATCCACTTACTAAAGCTAAGACTTATACAGTTGGTTTACAAGATACAGTAACATTGGGTTCCGGTAATACAGCTGTTAATATCGATGGCACAAAAGGTATTGTGAAAGCTGGTGAAGGCAATAATGCTGTAACTATCAACGGTACAAACAGCACAATTAATGCTGGTAACGTAGCGATTGACGGTGTAACAGGCAATATCAATTCCGGTAAAGTTCTTGTTAACGGTGCTAAAGGTACTGTAAACAACTTAACAAATATCACTTGGGATGCTAATAACATCACAAGCGGCCAAGCTGCAACAGAAGACCAATTGAAAGTTGTTGATAAGAAAATCACTGACAATGGTAGCAACT
>OGJC01000924.1_pt1 | contig 16109 bp, 16 predicted proteins | sample 1571941 | NCBI WGS metagenome assembly OGJC01 (sample SAMEA2582100, study PRJEB24529) | metagenome | biome: Human gut stool | place: China | collected 2011 | reverse complement strand
CTCATAAATCTACCCTTAATCGTGTATTGGATGATAGTTGCGGATTTTAGGATTACAACAACCAGTGGCATCAAAACGATATTGAGAAATTTACTTTAGATGGCAATAATCTGATTCCTGTGGATGGAGGAGGTACAGAATTTACTTCTGTCAAATTACTTGTTGTTAATTCCAGTCAATTGGTAGTTGAACAAAAAGAAACTGACGAAGATGGAGACTTTTACCGTAAAATGACATATAAACGTATGTAAATTTCCACCCTTTCGGATTATAAGGCAGTATTTGAGACATTCATCTGTTGCCTTTTTTACCATCTCTCTTGTCACAGGTCTGTGTGTAATGTGAATTTTTTATGCTCTTATTTTCTATCCTCCTTGCTTATTCGTATCTTTGACCCTTGCATTAAAGGAGTGCTTTTAAACGTAGAATAGTAAATCATGAAATAATAAGTAGAATTATGTTTTCCGGAATTGTAGAAGAATATGCTACTTTGGTGGCGCTGGTGAAAGACCAGGAGAATATACACTTTACATTGAAGTGTTCGTTTGTGAATGAGTTGAAGGTTGATCAGAGTATTTCTCACAATGGTGTATGTCTGACAGTCGTAAGTATGACGGATGACACCTATACGGTGACTGCTATGAAAGAAACGCTGGAACGGTCCAATCTCGGTCTGCTGAAAGTGGGAGACAAAGTGAATGTGGAGCGCAGCATGGTGATGAACGGCCGGTTGGACGGTCATATTGTGCAGGGACATGTGGATCAGACCGCCACTTGTGTTGACATAAAGGATGCGGAAGGAAGCTGGTATTTTACATTCCGTTATGCGTTTGATAAGGAAATGGCGAAACGTGGATATATTACTGTGGATAAAGGTTCGGTGACGGTAAACGGTGTCAGTCTGACAGTATGCAATCCCACGGATGATACGTTCCAGGTGGCCATTATTCCTTATACTTACGAGCATACAAATTTCCATACGTTTGCCATTGGTAGTGTGGTGAATATAGAGTTTGACATTATCGGTAAGTATATCAGCCGGATGATTCAATATAAATAAGATGGAATACAGTGATTTTCTGCAATTAGTACTTTCCCGTCAGAGTGACCGGGCGTATGATAAAGAACGTCCGGTGGAGACGGAAAAGTTAGAGCGGATTTTGGAGGCAGGTCGTCTGGCTCCTTCCGCTTGCAATGCCCAACCCTGGAAGTTTGTGGTGATAACCGACCGTGAACTGGCTGTGAAGATTGGCAAGGCTGCAGCAGGACTGGGAATGAATAAGTTTGCCAAAGATGCGCCTGTGCATATCTTAGTTGTGGAAGAGTCGGCCAATATTACTTCAATGCTCGGGGGGAAAGTGAAAGATAAACATTTTCCTTTGATTGATATCGGGATTGCCGCCGCTCATATCACCCTTGCTGCTGAAAGTGAAGGACTGGGCTCGTGTATGATAGGCTGGTTTGACGAAAAGGAAATGAAGCGGCTGACAGGCATCCCTTCGTCCAAACGTGTATTGCTGGATATCACGATAGGCTATCCGGTGAAGGAGAAAAGAAAGAAGATGAGAAAACCGAAAGAAAAAGTGATTTCCTACAACAGCTATAAATAGGCTACAAATCCTTGAGTAACACTTTGCTTGCCTTCTTATAGTATTCTTCTTTGGATTCGGTCAGCACTTTCCATTCGTCGCTGAATTCTTCATCTTTGTCTATCTTGAAATTCTCCGAGCCGTATGTATCCAAGCGGTCGAGCAGGATGGCTACGTTCAGTTGATTGATGTCCATAGACGGCTGATAACCGATTTCCTCACTTTTTGCATCTGTGACTACCTCATGAATCAAGTCTATTTCCTGTAATTGATAAAGTACTTGATTAGTGAGTCTGATCGGTATTTGATGTTCTTCCGAAATTTGCGCGGCTGTATAAGGCGGCTCGTTTTTCTCAAACCGTTTGGCGATGAGGGACATGATGAGGATGGATATAAAGTCCCGGTAGCGCCTGCTGATATTGCGGGTATCCTGGTCGAAACTGAAACTCTGGATATTCTGACCTGCATAGGCCAGCTCCGCACCGAACAGACAGATAGTCCAGGATATTTGCAACCAAAGCAGGAATAAAGGTAAAGCGGCAAAACTACCATAGATGGCATTGTATTTTGATACTCCCAACTGACTGCTGATATATAGATACTGGAAAGCTTGGTAGGCGGTTCCTGCCAAAACACCTGCGATAAGCGCGTGCTTGAATTTCACTTTCGTATTCGGCATGAAGATATAAAGTCCGGTGAACATCAGCCAAGTCAGTACAAAGGGTATAAGACGTATCATGAACTTCATGATAGGGGCCAGCAGCACAAAATCATCCATCTGCTTGAGCATGGTGCTCATAAAAATGGAAAGACCGCCGGAGACCACAATCAAGATCGGCATTAACAGGAACATGGAGAAGTAATCCGTTATTTTACGGTACATAGACCGGGCTTTCTTTACTTCCCAGATACGGTTGAACGTGATTTCGATATTGCTGACCAGATTGATGACCGTCCATAGCAACATCACCAGACCGATTCCGATGAATACTCCCCCTTTGGTCTGCGAAAGGTATGAATCGACAAATGAGAGGATAGCTTCTGTTGTTTCTGTGTTTCCTCCGAATCCGTTGCGGAATTGGTGCTCCATCAAATTATTAAATCCAAAACCGCGTGCCACTGCAAACAGGATGGCGAGTATCGGAACAATGGCAAGCAGGGTGCTGTAAGTCAGCGCGGAGGCTTTGTTGGCCATCCGGTCTTTGGTGAACCGGTTGATACAAAGATAGATGGTCTTTATAATATTGTAAAGTGAGAACTTGGTTTGGGTCACTTCATCTTCCGTAATACGCCAGATGTCATACGTGAGGAATTTCCATATATCGGTGAATTTCTTCTTCATGGCTTAGAATTTAAAAAAAGAAAAAGCAGTCAGCCTATAAGCCGAGTTCTGTACCTTCTATAATTTTACTTATAAAAAGTGCCTGTCATTTATCTGAGTGACGTGTCACCACGACACTTTAGCGGTCTACCCTCCGACATGGAGCGAGCAACTCTCATAACGCCGGTTTACATGACCTTACAACTCCTAAGACGTACAGCCCGATATGTCACCATACGGCTGGTGGGCTCTTACCCCACCTTCTCACCCTTACCTCTCCCCGAAAGGAGTGGCGGTTATTTTCTTCTACGTTACTCTACCCTCGCGGACAGCTTTCTGTTAGGAAGTAGGATGCTCTGTGTTGCCCGGACTTTCCTCCTGCACGCTGACGTGCACGCGACAGACCGGCTAACTGCTTTAGACTGCAAAAATACGTCATTTATTTTGTTTTAGCTAAAGAAAGTATCACAAATAGAAATATTTTCTAACTTTGCTATCATTAAAACATGATTCAATGAAAAAAAACATTCTCTTTTTCTTTTATTTTCTGGCAATGGCGACACTCAGTCTGAAAGCTCAGGAGATACGCCCCATGCCTGCTGATTCTGCGTATGGGGTAGTGCATATTTCTGTTTGTAATATGCGCGAAGAAGGCAAGTTTACCTCCGGTATGAGCACGCAAGCATTATTGGGTATGCCGGTCAAAGTTCTGCAATACACCGGCTGGTACGAGATTCAGACTCCGGATGACTATACCGGCTGGGTACACCGGATGGTGATTACTCCTATGTCAAAAGAGAAATATGATGAATGGAACCGTGCGGAAAAGATTGTTGTAACTTCACATTACGGATTTACTTATGAGAAACCGGATGCAACTTCCCAAACCGTGTCTGATGTAGTGGCTGGTAATCGTCTGAAGTGGGAAGGTAGCAAAGGACATTTTTATAAAGTGTCTTATCCGGACGGCAGACAGGCTTATATTCCGAAATCTATTTCACAGCCTGAAAACCGATGGAGAGCTTCGTTGAAACAAGATGTTGAAAGCATTATCGAGACGGCTTATACAATGATAGGAGTTCCTTATTTGTGGGCGGGCACTTCTTCAAAAGGAGTGGATTGCAGCGGTCTGGTCCGGACAGTGCTTTTTATGCATGATATCATCATTCCGAGAGATGCGTCGCAACAGGCGTATGTGGGCGAACGTATCGAAATAGCTTCCGATTTTGCCAATGTGCAGCGGGGAGACTTGGTTTTCTTCGGTCGGAAGGCAACGGGCGAACAAAAAGAGGGAATCTCACACGTGGGGATCTATCTCGGCAACAAGCGTTTTATCCATGCTTTGGGGGATGTGCATATAAGCAGTTTTGAACCTTCGGATAAGAATTATGATGCATTCAATACGGGACGTTTGCTTTTTGCAGTCCGTTTCTTACCTTATATTAATAAGGAGAAAGGCATGAATACTACGGATCGCAATCCCTATTACGGCAATTAAAATGAAGAATTCTTCATTAATTTATTTATTTTATGCAAAACAGAAGAGATTTCTTGAAGACGGCGGCTTTGGCTGCTCTGGGTTCCGGGTTGGTTGTACGTCAGACGTTGGCTGGAGAATCATTACCTTATAATATAAATAAGCTTGGTTTGGGAGGAAAGATGAAAATGAAATTCTTTCCTTATGAGTTGAAGTTAAGACATGTATTTACGGTAGCTACTTATTCGCGTACAACGACTCCCGACGTGCAGGTGGAAATAGAATATGAAGGGATAACAGGATACGGGGAAGCTTCCATGCCGCCTTACTTGGGAGAAACGGTGGAGTCCGTTATGAATTTCCTTAAGAAAGTGAATCTGGAACAATTTAATGATCCGTTTCAGTTAGATGACATTTTGTCATACGTCGACAGTCTTTCACCGAAAGATACGGCAGCTAAAGCGGCGGTTGATATTGCCCTTCATGATCTGGTAGGAAAACTGTTGGGTGCTCCCTGGTATAAAATATGGGGGTTGAATAAGGAAAAGACGCCTTCCACTACCTTTACGATAGGGATTGATACGCTCGATGTGGTGCGTGAGAAAACAAAAGAGTGCGCAGATCGGTTTAATATATTAAAGGTAAAATTGGGACGGGACAATGATAAGGAAATGATTGAAACCATTCGTTCGGTAACGGACCTTCCTATAGCTGTTGACGCGAATCAAGGGTGGAAGGACCGTCTGTATGCGTTGGATATGATTCATTGGCTGAAAGAAAAAGGAATAGTGATGATAGAGCAACCTATGTCGAAAGAGCAGTTGGATGATATTGCTTGGATCACGCAACAGAGCCCGTTGCCGATATTTGCCGATGAATCTTTGCAGCGCCTAACGGATGTGGCGACTTTGAAAGGGGCTTTCACGGGAATCAACATCAAACTGATGAAGTGCACCGGTATGCGTGAAGCGTGGAAAATGGTGACTTTGGCCCATGCACTGGGAATGCGTGTTATGGTAGGATGTATGACAGAGACTTCCTGCGCTATATCGGCAGCGTCGCAGTTCTCTCCGTTAGTGGATTTTGCTGATTTGGATGGTAACCTGCTCATCTCTAATGACCGTTTTAAAGGGGTGGAAGTGGTGAAAGGTAGAATCACTCTGAACGAACTGCCCGGTATCGGTGTCGTGAAAATCTGACTTTACTGAATGAATGTCAGAGTGTTAAAGCCATCTGACATACAACGAATGTAAATTTGTCAGTTGTTGTCGTTAAGCGCTGTTAAGCTCCAAATATTCTCTGTTAAAAGTGGACAAAAAAGAGTGACAAGTAGAATAAGTGAACGATATTTGTTATTATTTTAACGTCGTAAAAGTTAAAACAATGTCGAATATTAACATTTTAAAGAATTATAAATCATGAAACAGACAACAAAGAACATTCTGGGAATAGGAGCAATCGTTCTTCTTAGCTCAGGAGTTGCAGGGTTGACAACTTACAAATTGTTGCAATCTAACAAGGCTGCCGCAGAGACATCTTTTAATGAGATGTTCAAGCAGAATCCCAATGTGAAATTGGCTGCTTTTGATGCTGTGAACGCTCAACCGATCGATTTGACCCAGGCTGCGGAAAACTCGCTTCATGCTGTTGTACATATAAGATCTACCCAAGAAGCTAAAACAAGAACAGTTCAGCAAGCGCCGGACATTTTTGATTTTTTCTTCGGTGACGGACGCGGACAGCAGCGTCAGGTACAATCTCAACCTCGTGTAGGTTTCGGTTCGGGAGTCATCATTTCAAAAGACGGCTATATCGTAACGAACAATCACGTGATTGAAGGTGCGGATGAAATCAGTGTAAAACTGAATGATAACCGTGAATTTAAAGGACGTGTGATCGGTACTGACCCCAGTACTGACCTTGCATTGGTAAAAATCGAAGGTGATGATTTTCCGACTATTCCGGTTGGTGATTCTGAAGCGTTGAAAGTAGGAGAGTGGGTATTGGCGGTAGGTAACCCGTTCAACTTGAACTCTACCGTAACTGCCGGTATCGTAAGTGCGAAGGCGCGTTCATTGGGAGTCTATAATGGAGGTATCGAATCGTTTATCCAGACGGATGCGGCTATCAATCAAGGTAATAGTGGTGGCGCATTGGTGAACGCTAAAGGTGAGCTGGTAGGTATCAATTCAGTGCTTTCTTCTCCGACAGGTGCTTATGCCGGATACGGTTTTGCCATTCCGACCAGCATTATGACAAAAGTAATTGCCGACCTGAAACAATACGGGACAGTACAGCGTGCGTTGCTTGGTATCCGTGGTGGTTCTATCGGTAGTAGTTTGATGGACGACCGGCAGCCGATTGATAAATCCGGTACTACTTTGGCGGATAAAGCTAAAGAACTGGGTGTAGTAGAAGGCGTTTGGGTTTCTGAAATCGTAGAAAACGGTTCTGCATCGGGAGCTGATATCAAGGTGGACGACGTAATCATCGGTTTGGATAACAAGAAGGTGTCCAACATGGCCGACTTGCAGGAAGCTATCGCTAAACATCGTCCGGGCGATAAAGTGAAAGTGAAACTGATCCGTAACAAGAAGGAAAAGACTGTTGAAGTAACGTTGAAGAACGAACAGGGTACTACCAAGATTGTGAAAGATGCAGGTATGGAAATATTGGGAGCTGCTTTCAAAGAGCTGCCGGACGACCTGAAGAAGCAGTTGAATCTGGGTTATGGTCTGCAAGTGACAGGAGTTTCTTCCGGTAAGATGTCCGATGCGGGAGTTCGCAAAGGATTTATCATCCTGAAGGCAAACGACCAGCCGATGCGTAAGGTCAGTGATTTGGAAGAAGTGATGAAAGCAGCGGTGAAATCTCCGAATCAGGTATTGTTCTTGACAGGAGTATTCCCATCAGGCAAACGCGGATATTTCGCTGTCGATTTGACACAGGAATGAAGATATAAAATAAGGTAAGAAGATTATAGGATAAGCTAATGAAATAGAAAAAGGATGCCGACTATCAACTTGTCGGCATCTCTTTTTGTTTTATTAGTTGAAAAATATAATGCAAAAGTTGCTTAAATTTGTATGTTAACAAATTATTTGTTGTAACTTTGCACACCAAATCTGTTTTTAAAGAATGAGACAACTAAAGATTACCAAAAGTATCACTAACAGAGAGAGCGCTTCTCTTGACAAGTATTTGCAGGAAATCGGTCGCGAAGACCTGATTACTGTTGAGGAAGAAGTGGAACTCGCTCAACGCATTCGTAAGGGTGACCGTGTGGCATTAGAGAAACTGACACGTGCCAATCTTCGTTTCGTCGTATCTGTGGCCAAACAGTACCAAAACCAGGGTTTGAGTTTGCCGGACTTGATTAATGAAGGCAATTTAGGACTGATTAAGGCTGCTGAAAAGTTTGATGAAACACGTGGATTCAAGTTTATCAGCTACGCTGTATGGTGGATTCGCCAGTCTATTCTGCAAGCATTGGCAGAGCAGTCGCGTATTGTTCGTCTCCCGTTGAATCAGGTAGGTTCGCTGAATAAGATCAGCAAAGCCTTCTCGAAATTCGAACAGGAAAACGAGCGGCGTCCGTCTCCCGAAGAGTTGGCAGACGAGCTGGAAATTCCGGTTGACAAGATCTCTGATACGCTGAAGGTATCCGGCCGTCATATTTCGGTGGATGCGCCTTTTGTGGAAGGAGAGGATAACAGCCTGTTGGATGTGTTGGTAAACGATGATTCGCCTATGGCGGACCGCTCTCTGGTTAATGAGTCTCTTGCGAGGGAAATTGATAGAGCTCTTTCTACGTTAACCGATAGGGAAAAAGAAATCATTCAGATGTTTTTCGGTATCGGACAACAGGAAATGACATTGGAAGAAATCGGCGATAAGTTTGGGCTCACACGTGAGCGTGTTCGTCAGATTAAGGAAAAAGCAATTAGAAGACTTAGACAAAGTAATCGTAGTAAATTGCTCAAATCTTACTTGGGATAAGTAAGGAATATCAGTTTCTGAAAGAAAAAAGAATTTGAGTCGCATAGGTAACACTTTTCATATCGGAGAATGTACTTATGCGACTTTTTATATAAGTCCTATTCTATAATTTATCTTGTGCTATGTGAGTTTTATGAAGAAATTTGTTCTAATATCATTTGTTCTGGTTGCTTTGGGAGCAGGGGGATGGCATACGCAAGATATTCGACATTATCTTCTGACACGGTGCCTGTTAAAATAGAGCAACGTTTGCGTGAGAAAGCGCAGACGGGAAAGGCTTATTATGATAAGAACGGGTATAATACAAATTATTGCTTTCTGGTAGATTTCAGTATTCATTCCGGTAAAAGGCGTTTCTTTGTATGGGATTTTAAGGGAGATTCTGTGAAGTATGCAAGTCTTTGTGCGCATGGATGCGGGGAAAAACAGTACGCTGTCCAAGCCTGTATTCAGTAATGTGAAAGGTAGTTATTGCTCTTCTTTAGGAAAATATAAAGTAGGGATACGGTCGTATAGCAAGTGGGGGATTAATGTTCATTATAAATTGCATGGATTGGAAGCAACGAATAACAATGCTTTTAAATGGTATATCGTGTTACATTCTTATACTCCGATGCCGGAAACGGAGGTGTATCCTTTGCATCTTCCATTAGGAATCAGTCAAGGGTGTCCTGTGATATCTGATGAGGTGATGAGGAAGGTTGACAGGCTGCTCAAGGCAGAAAAGAAACCTGTATTGTTATGGATTTATGATTAAGAAATGCTATTTATTTGAGATAAATCGAGGTAGTCTCCTCTTTTTTGTTACCTTTGCGAAGTTAAAAATTATATGATATGAAATACGTAAAAATACTATTTGCAATTGCACTTGTGTTTACCATGTGCTCCGCTTTTTCTCTGAAAAAAGACCATTCTAAACCGGTTTATGCTTTTGGAATTTCTGCTTCATTTACGGATACGGTAGTCTATTTCACGGATATTCAGATATTAGATAGTGCGAAGGTTAGCAAAGAAGGGTTCTTGGCTCATCGTGAATTATATAGTTATCAGTTGAAAAATTATCTGGAGGATAACCAACTGCAGCAGAATAGTACATGTATGATTTACTTCTCGGAAAACAGAAAGAAGTTGGAAAAAGAAGCAACGAAGATTCTGAATAAATATAAGAAGAATAATAGAATGACGGTATCGCGGATTGATTCAGATAAATTCCGCTTTACGAAACCGGAAGAGTAATAAACAATAACTTAATTGTTAATATAATAAGAGATGCAGGTTTGCATCTCTTATTATATTATATTTGTGACAGTATGAAGTACTTTATTTGACTATCAACGAATTATATTCAACTCGCATGAGAATGGGCAACGGATAAGAAAATGCCAAACTGTTCAGAAACACTATATTCCTCATGCTTTCAAATAACTCTTTTATCAATGCAAAGATAGTTTTTTTATGAATTTGTTCAAAGATATTGCAATATAATTGCTTTACTCCGAAAAAGTCTATTAACTTCCCAATGATAATTGAAAACGACTTCTTTTCTTTTTTATTCATCGAATTTCCTTAAATTCAACTTTTCTCAGGATAATTTCCCTTTATTGCTATTACAAAAGAGAGCATGAAATAAGGAATCAGATAAAAGTATGTCTGAATCTAATTCTATTAACTGGCTTTAATAATGATTTTATTGAAAACCCAAGAAGTAGGCTAAAAAACATCCAGTCTGACCGAATGCTCTATGTTGTAGAAGAACGGCGGTAGCTCTCGGGGGAACCACCCGAAACACGACTGAAATATTTGGAAAAGAGCGATTGATCGTTAAACCCTAACTTATAGGCTATCTCCTTTATGGTCATGGGCGAATTGCGCAAGAGGATCTGCGCTTCGAGCACGACGTATTCCTCTATCCATCGTGCGGCACTACGTCCACTCACCAGTCGGATCACAGTAGAAAGGTGACGGGGAGTCAATGAAAGTTCGTCCGCATAAAATGATACACGCCGTTGCTTGCTATAGTGAGTATGGAGCAAGTCAAGGAAATCATACAAGATTTTCTCACTGTGCGACATAGGCATGGCAGTGTCTTCCAGCCGACGGCAGATATTGCGTACTTGACAGAACATTCCCAAGATGAGCGGATAAAGAGTTTCTGTAGAATCTTGCAGGCCGGAAGCATCGGCACAGAGACACAGCAGGTCATAGAAACGGCTCAACCGTTCGTGTTCGTCTTCATTGAGGGCAATGAAAGCATTGCGTATGGCAATCTTCCCCAAAGTCCGATCGATATGGACAAGTTGCCGCCAAAAGGCTTTTGAAAGCAGCAGGCCCACACACCTGAAACCGGGGCTGCGACTTACAATGCGGCAGGCACAGGGTGTGGTGAAGCAAAGCAAGTGCTCACGATTGAAACGGTAGGGTTGCAGGTTGATGTCCAATTGCATTTCTCCATCCAAGCAAAGAAACAGACAGGGGAGGTCTATCTTTACAGGGCTGTCGTGTGTGCCGAATAAATCTTTCTCATGCCAAATGACAAAGGGGGGGGGCTTTCTTGCCAAGCTGCAGGCGTTGAAGCAACTTGTCGAATGTGAACACGGGCTGAGTCATACGAAACGACATGTAAAATTAGGTTAATAAGCTATATTCTCACCAATAATCGTACAAATGTACAAATTAAATGCAGAAAAACGCATTTACAAGCATGAAATAACGCGGTAATTTTGCAGCGTAATCAAATCAGTATGACAATGAAAATAAAATTTTTGACTATGGCACTCTCCATGACGGTCATTCCGTCAGTTCTTTGGGCGCAGAAACTGGCTACGGAACATACCATCCGTGCCAATGAAACTGTAAAGACGGAACTGAATTTCAACGACCGTCAGGATTTTGAAGACGCCAACCGAGGATTTATTGCAAGCATTGATGGAAAAGCCGTATTGGGCAAAGACGGAAAAGTGTCTTATTCAGTGGAGGAATGGGATTTTCTGAAGAATGAAACACCGCAGACCGCCAACCCCAGCCTGTGGAGGCAATCACAGCTTAACCGCATCAACGGCCTGTTTGAAGTAATACCTGGCAAACTTTATCAGGTAAGAGGGTTCGACATTGCCAACATGACTTTTATCCGTTCTGACAATGGTTGGATCATCATTGACGTGACGACTACCGATGCCGCTGCGAAGGCAGGCTATGACCTCATTAAGAAGCATGTGGCCGACCTGCCCGTACAAGGTGTGATTTTCACCCATCCCCACGGCGACCATTACGGAGGCATTGCTGCGGTGAAGGAAGCTTCTTCTAAAAAGGATTTCGACATCATAGCTCCTAAGGGCTTCATGGCTTCGGCACAAAATGAGAATGTGCTGGCAGGAGTAGCCATGACCCGCCGCGCCACTTATATGTATGGCTTGCAGCTGCAACCAGGTGAAGAGGGTACGTTAGGCTGCGGCCTGGGACAGCGTATGTCAACGGGCAGTAAGGGTATCGCCCGTCCCACCATTGAAATAGCAAACACAGGAGAGAAACATACCATTGACGGTGTGGAGATGGAGTTTGTCTATGTGCTCGATACGGAGGCACCCGTGGAAATCATGGTCTGGCTTCCGCAACTGAAAGCTTTCTGCACAGCTGAAGACATGACACATAATATGCACAACCTGCAAACGTTGCGTGGTGCGAAAGTACGTAACGGGCTGCTGTGGAGCAAGGCAGTGGATACAGCCATCGAACGTTATGGTGATCAGGTGGTGGTGTTATTCTCAACCCATCACTGGCCCACTTGGGGCAATGAACGCATCGTGGATTATTGGGAGGCCCAGCGTGATATGTACCGCTATCTGCACGACCAGACCTTGCACCTGGCCAACCGTGGTCTGACACCTGATGAAATCGCCGAAGAAATGAAACTGCCCGCCTCACTTGCCTCGCAGTTCAACTGCCGTGGCTACTACGGCACACTGAGCCACAACGTGAAGGCGCAGTATGACCTTTACTTTGGCTGGTTCAATGGTAATCCTGCACACCTCAACCCGCTGCCCCCTTCAGAACTGGGATCTAAATATGTAGAGGCCATCGGTGGTGCCGACAAAGTACTCGAAGTGGCCAAGGCATCATATGCCAAAGGTGAATACCGTTGGGTAGCTACGCTGCTGGACAACTTGGTCTTTGCAGAACCGGACAACATGGAAGCACGCCAATTATTGGCAGACACATATACCCAACTGGGTTATCAGGCAGAAAGCGGACCGTGGCGCAACTTCTATCTGACAGGAGCACGAGACTTGTTCAAGAAAGATGTGCCTTATACATCCAAGCTCATCAATGACGGTGTGTTGGCTCAGATGGACATGGGAACTTTGCTTGACTATTGCGCCATCCAACTGAACGGGGAAAAAGCTGCGGGAAAGGAAGCGGCTATCAACATCAACTTCACTGATACGAAAGAGAAAGTAATGCTGATGCTCAATAACGGGGTATTGAATCACCGCCTTGACAGTCAGGATGAGAAAGCTGACCTTACCCTGGAGATTGCGAAAATGGATTTTGTCAAACTGTTTTTCGGCAGAACAGATTTGCAAACTTTGCTAAAGACGAACAAGGTGAGAACTACGGGAAACGCCCAAGCTATGGATGTTATCTGTAGTGCCTATGAACCGGCAGATCCTAACTTCAAAATTGTATTACCGTAAATAGGAATAGGGCATTGTTTAACATGGCGGGTGCATGGATATGCATCCGCCTTTTCAGTATCTTTTATAATTCAGAATAGTAAAAAGAAAATCCCAATGTATAAAACATTGAGATATTCAATATGTCTACGATAATAGCGTATTGTCATTTTATCCATTGTTTTAGAAATTGATAACGGGTACTTTATTCAGAACCACCATACCATATTCCTCATGCTTCCAAATCTTTTATTGATGTGAATGTAAAAATTGTATTTTCCAGCAAAGGCTGATAATATCCGGTCCGAATTTTATGAAATAATCCTGCCTGAAGTACTCCCGTAGCCGAGTCCCCGTAACTCACAGGCAAAGGTAATTCGTGTCCTGTTCGTACAAGCAAGGTCAAGCCCTCCGGGTGTCGTGGAAAAATCATCCTCGCCCGGAGGGCTTGCGGTATTTTTCCCGCCAACCTTGCATGTACGGGACACGACCTTTTATGGCCTGTAGTTACGGGAACTCCGGCCCCGAAAAGCCGGATCACTAAAAATAAATTGTTATGTCACAGCAGACAACAAAAGAAAAGTACAGTATCGAAACACTCAGAGAACGGAATGTTTCATACGACCACCAGCATTGGCTGACACAGAAAGATGTGGATATGGCCAACAGTTATGTGGAACTCATCGAGCGGACACGCTCTGAGATTACACTGCAAATCGGCGACAGACTGGTATATGTAACCGAACACGGGGATTATTACGGGAATGCCCTTATTGACAGCAGGAGTGCAAAAGAAGGGTATCTTTCCGTATGCGAACAGCCGTATGTGCCTTTCGTGTGGGAAGAGGACGGCAACATCCGTCTGAGTGTCAGCGGAGGCGCACTTTACCTCGCAAAACAGAAAGGAACAGCGTTCTCAACGGTGGTGGACAGTATATTCGAGCGGGATACGGAAGCAGATTCCATACCTCTTTTCCAATCCTGAAAAGGCAACGGATAAGTAGCGATTTGTTTTCCTAACTCCCTAAAAAACGGTCAAAAACCATAAGCGGAAGAATTTGGTACAAAACTGCATATCCCTTTCGGTTTCAAACACTTTACATTATTCTTCCGAAATCCATCCGTATGTGAGCGAGTTTTCCTATCTTTGTCCCATAAAAACTTGAAATCTAATGAAAAAGATAAAAATATTTTCCCTCTTTGTATGTTTGGCTATGCTGGCAATCGCTTGTCATAATGACGATGATGAAAGAGGGGTTCAGTTGCGTACAGTCCTGGTTTATATAGCAGGTGATAATTCTCTCCGTAGCTTTGCAACGGAGGACTTAGCGGAAATGACAGAAGGGATGCAATCTGTGGATGATAATAGTTATAACTTACTGGTATATATTGATACCGGATCAGGTCCTAAACTGATTCGGCTAAAAAAGGATAAAAAGAAGAATGTCGTGCAGCAGGTTATAGCTACGTATGAAAGCCGGAACTCTGTAGACGTTTCTAATATGAAGGAGGTTGTTAATACTGCATTTTCTGAATATCCGGCGCAGAGTTATGGGCTGGTTTTATGGTCCCATGGAGAAGGGTGGCTTGAATATCAGAATCCTAAAACTCGTTGGTGGGGACAAGATACGGGTGGAAAAGATTATAGGATGAATATTTCAGATTTGAATGATGTTCTACGTAATACCCCTCATTTGAGTTTTCTTCTTTTTGATGCATGTTTTATGCAATCTGTTGAAGTGGCCTATGAATTGAAGGCACATGCAGATTATATCATAGGTTCCCCAACAGAGATACCGGCACCGGGGGCACCATATCAAAAAGTAGTTCCGGCTATGTTTGCCAATGATGCATCAGCTGCGGGGATAGCGAAGGCGTATTTTGAATTTTATGCGGATGAAAATCTATATACTGGCTCTTTGTCTAGTAATTGGAGGTTGGGAGATCCTTGGACAGCAGGAGTTTCTATTTCTGTTGTAAACACTTCCATGCTGGAACAATTAGCCAATAGTAGTAGTGAAATTATTCCGGAATATATTCAAGGCAGACGAACGATAGCTACATCAAACATACTCTGTTATGATTGTCGGTCTAGTAAGTATTATTACGATTTTGATGGATTGATACGCTCGTTAAATAGTGAGGACAGTGAATATGAAGCTTGGAAAGCAGCATATGATGCTGCTGTGGCTTATTGGAAAACGACCCCTAATAATTATTCAAGTTATGGCGGTAGTTTCTCTATGGATGGTTCTGCAGGACTTTCTACCTATATATTTCGTCAGTCGTATGAAGAGGAAATCAATCCTTTTTATCGTCAGTCGGTACAATGGTACTCCGCTGCCGGATGGGATGATACAGGTTGGTAATTAAAAGTCTGTGATCTGCTGCGTAAGGAGGTGTAGATGAGCCGAACAAAGATTCTGTATGGGCTCACTATAATAACTCTTGATTTCAAGGCGGTGAAAGGAACAATAGTGCTTCTTTCTCACCGAAACTGCAGGCGTTCCCCTCTGCAAAAAAATAAAGTTATGAACAGTGAGGCGGGGACAAAGGGGACAGTAGGGACACCACAATAATTTCTCACACACGTGCGTGCGTATAAAAAAGGTGGAAAATGATGAAACGTGGGGAGAAGAAGGAGAGCACGGGAAGAAGATGCTTCTACTACGACGATGAAGAAGTGCTGCCAGAATATAATCATTCTTTCGCCGACTTTAAGATTGCACTTCAACTTGTGAATCTCTCTACTGCCACGCCACGCATATCCTGTTATTTCTTGCCCTTACAGAATTTAGCCATCTGATGAATGTTGATGAGAATTTCTTCTTTGGCAAATTGAGAGCAGGTTTCACCCGCGCATAGGTATGGCAGTCGGCATGGGATAAAGGAAAATACTGCACTCACCTGACTGAAACGCCTGACCCAATGCATAGTGTTTATCAATGTAGGGATATTCCTAAAATAATAAAATTTAAGGCAACTACTTCATTGCGAATTAGTTGCCTTTTTTGTATCTTTAAGCATTCCCCCCAAAAAACGGTTTGACGGCC
>OGJC01000910.1_pt1 | contig 16490 bp, 20 predicted proteins | sample 1571941 | NCBI WGS metagenome assembly OGJC01 (sample SAMEA2582100, study PRJEB24529) | metagenome | biome: Human gut stool | place: China | collected 2011 | reverse complement strand
TTACCATTTTTACGATATTCTTTCGGATGTTTCTTGCATGCTCTTGATAGTTCATCATATCTCTCCTATTTAAAAACTGTATCCAGATGTTTTCTTAAGAAGGTACTGGCATCCTTTAAATCCTGCTGCCAAGACTCTGAACCAATATACCAGAATTCACCGACAAACATCCGCACCCCAAGTTCCTTCAACACTTCAATATTCTCTACATATTTCGTATGACCTGTACCAAAAGGTATCTCACGGTAAGCCCCCGGCACTGTTTCCTTTAAATGCGCTGCCACGATATGACCTTGACCCGTCAATAAATCATCATTCACCGACTTGCCATAAAGCAGAGAAGCATTGGTTAAATTACCAATATCAGGATAAACACCCAAGTAAGGACTGTCCATCAGGTTTACATATTCCATAGCTTTCTCAACCGTATCCATGAACGGTGTTTCCATCGTCTCAAAACCCATTAAAATACCCTTTGCAGCCGCCATTTCACATGCCTTATGCAGATTATCAATGAAATTAGCCTTGGTTTGCGCATCACCCTGATCATAATACACATCATAACCTGCCAGCTGAATAATACGAATACCCAGATCAGCCGCTAAATCGATGGCTTTTTCCATAATTTCCAGACTGCGCTGCCGTGTCTTTTCATCCTTTGTTCCTAACGGATACTTGCGATGACCGCTCAGACACATTGTATTCATTTTCACACCGGTCTTTTCCATGGCATGACGAACCTCATTGCGCTGTGCTTCACTCCAGTCAAGACGGGCCAGCTTCTCATCAGTTTCATCAATGCTGATTTCCAGCCAGTCGAAGCCGCTCAGCTTTGTCAGCTCAAGCTTTTCTTCCCAAGACAATGTCTTAGGCATCGACTTTTCATACAATCCCAGCTGATAAGCCTTCATACTATTTACCCTGACCGTAATAGGCATTCGGTCCATGCTTCCTTAAAAAATGCTTATCCAATAAAGTATCCTGCATCGGTTCAAGACTGCCTCTGATAATCTTCGTATTCAGCGCCATACATGCCAGTTCCTCAAGTACAACCGCATTATGCACCGCATTATGAGCATCAGTTCCCCAAGTAAATGGGCCGTGTGAATTTACCAGTACCGCCGGCATATAGTCAGGATTAATACCTCTTTCATTAAATGTCTCAACGATAACTTTACCGGTTTCAAGCTCATAAGCGCCCTTAATCTCTTCATCACTCATACGGCGTGTACAAGGAATTGGACCATAGAAATAATCGCCATGCGTAGTTCCTAATGCCGGAATATCTTCACCGGCCTGTGCCCATGAAGTTGCATAACGGCTGTGGGTATGCACTACACCGCCGATATTTGGGAAATTCTTGTAGAATTCAAGGTGAGTCATTAGATCTGAAGATGGTTTTAATGTGCCTTCGACTACTTTACCATCCAAATCACAAACAACCATATCCTCAACCTTCATGCTGTCATATTCAACGCCGCTCGGCTTGATAATTACCAAACCGGACTCACGGTCAATCGCTGAAACATTCCCCCATGTGAATGTAATTAAACCATATTTAGGCAGCAATAAATTCGCTTCAAAAACCTCTTGTTTTAATTTTTCAAGCATAGCATCCTCCTAGTCAGTTACGACATATACAGCCGCTTCATTCATCGTATGATTTGCCGCTACGATGATATCGCGGTCTGCCTCATTCACAACGGCCAGATTAGCTGGGCCTACACCTTTTTCAATCACAGTAGTCTGATATTTTCCATCAACAAACTGCACATAGAAAATCTCCGCATCCTTTCTTCTGACACCCGCCAGGAAAGTATTTACACCGCGCAGCTTGCAGCCAACTAATGTATGCGCGAATTCAATTTCATTATCATAGCGATAGACTTCCTGATACTTGCCATCAATCTTTTTATAAATTTTGATTTCAGTGCCATGGAATGGTTCAATCGTCATGATTTCCTTTTCACCGTCATTATCAATATCAATGGTTGCAATTTCACCAATCGTACCCTGCATGATCAGCTCAACACTCCATTGTCCGCCTAATTTAGCCGGCGGTGTAACCTTAACGATGCCTTGATCGGAACCAAAATAACCAACATCCTCACCATTATCCTGATCATGCCAGTAGCCATGATTGCGGTAAAGACCATCCGCAAGAACTTCCACTGAAATTCCCTCATTCAAATCTTCAGGCAATTGGCCCACATAAATGCGTCCAGGCACTGACCAGTCATCCTTGCAAGTCTTACTCGTTGCAATCGTAGCACCGATAAAATAATTGACGCCATTTTTATGATAAATATCAAAACGATGGATATAAGGCATATGCAGAACATCCTTAATCTCAAAACCATGATCTGTATATTTACCCCATACAATCTTAGATAGACTTGGTGAAACTTTCAGATAGAATTCCTGAACAGCCAGAAATTCACCTTCTTTACCGGGAATTGGAATAATCGACATACAGCCGCCCGGTGTTTCCCAAATTTTTTCTTTCTTTTCAAAATTTCTGCCGCTGAACATTTCACACAGCACATTTGGATCTTCACTGGCAAACATCACATGATTTTCACCATTCATGTTGATATTGCTTGCGCAGTAACAACGTTTAATATCATCGAGCTTAATTTTTTCAATTTTCATTGTTTTACCCTCTTTAATTCTCTAAGTATTTCTTATCGATAGCCAGAAGATCTTCCTTGCTCTTGGCTTCCAGCAGCTCTTCGACTAATTCCTCATTCATTAACATTTCACTTAACCGCATCATGTTCTCCAAATGCTTCTCATGATCCGCACTCGCTAATACGAAGAACAACCGCGCGTCCTTCTCTGGGTCCTCAGGATCAAAATGTACCGGCTCTTCCACTTTCATGAAGCAGATCGCTGTCTCATTGACGCCTTCAGCGCCTTCCGTACTGTGCGGCATCGCGATGTTTGGTGCGATGATGATATACGGTCCGTATTTCTTTACACAATTGATGACCGCTTCTACATACACCGGTTCGATCACCCCTTCTTTGATGATCGGCTCACAGCTTGCCGCGATCGCTTCTTCCCAGCTATCAAACTTTTCTCTGAAGCTGTATCTTCCCGTTTCTACAAACTCCCTCAGCATTCTTTTTGCCTCCTATAAGATGCTTCTGAACGGCACATTCGGCTCATCCGTGAAGCAGTCCTCAAAGCCTCGGCGATAATGATACTGACGTTTATTCGCATCATTTGGATATATGAACTTACCGCCTACATCCCAGATAAACGGTTTGAATTTGTAATCCAAGGTGTATTTCTTATAATCATACAGCATCAGGATTTCCTGCGGATCGGCCTTGAAGTTTGTCCATACATCATAATGGAACGGGATCACTACCTTGCACTGCAGGGCTTCCGCCATTCTTAAGATGTCCACACTTGTCATCTTATCCTGATTGCCGATTGGGTTCTCGCCATAGCTGCCTAACGCTACATCGATCTGATGATCTTTGCCGTGTTTTGCATAATATACGGAATAGTGGCTGTCTCCTGAATGATAGATATTGCCTGCCGGTGTCTTGATCAGATAGTTTACTGCTTTCTCATCCATATCCGTTGGACATACACCGCGTACATCTTCATCATTGGTTACTAGGCATGTACGGTCAAAGCTGTCCAGGACAACGATCTCCGTATCCTTGATCTTGATCACATCACCCGGCTTTACCGTGATGCAGCGTTCTTTTGGTACGCCGTAGCTCAGCCATTTTTCCACGCTCTTCATTGGTCCGATGAACGGTACGTCACCTTCTACATTCTTTAATACCGCGGCCGCAAAGTATGGATCAATGTGGTCATTGTGATAGTGAGTGGATAATACCGCATCCACACTTGTTACTGCGAACGGATCATATACGATCGGTGCCGCTCTTAAATTCGGTTGGGTCATCCGGCCGCCGGTCATGTTGCGCATCTGATGGAAAGGTGCCATCTCTTTTGTTTTCTTACTGCGCTTGCCATTGCCGAACCACAGATCGACTGCAATGTTTGTATTATTTTCCGTCTTTACCCATAAACCGGTACAGCCGATCCACCACATTGCGAAGGTTCCTTTTTCTACTACCTCCTGGTCGATCTCCTCATTCAGCCATGTTCCCCATTCCGGGAACGCGCCTAATATCCATTTTTCTCTTGTGATTTCATCTACCTGACTCATCATTATTTCCTCCTTTTATCAGTACAGATGCCGTGCATCTTTGCTATCTTTATTGTACACTGAAAGCGAAACGCTGACAATCAATATATATGAACAATTCTATCATTTTATGAACATGTAACCGCATTCTCAATCATTTAACAATCATAAATGCAAAATCACATTCATTTTATCGGTTATAATAATTCAAAACATTCATAAAATTGAAATAAAAATGACAGGTACTTGCCGCCTGCCATTTTACTCGCATTAATTATCTATCATTGTCCGTTTAATCAATAAATGACGCAATCACTTTAGCTACACCGTCATCATTATTTGATTCAGCAATGATGGTTGCCCGCTCTTTCACAATTTCCATGCCATTCACCATTGCCACTCGGGTATCCGCACAATCAAACATACTCAAATCATTTTCCCAGTCACCAAATACGGCTACTGCGTCATTGCCGATGCCCATTTCCTTTTTAATAACCTCAATTCCCTCACGCTTTGATACATTTTTCTCGAACAAGCCATAGATACCATAGCCTGTCGCTTCCATGCAGCAATTTTCAAGAGTGTCACAATATGCTCTTAAGGCGCTCAGCTTTTCCTCTTCATGTTCATAAGCAACAATTTTAATAATATTATGATAGGAATCAAAAGGTTTTGTCAGATCCACCGTTTCTACCTTCAGCTTTTTAGGGAAGCCAAGACTTTGCGCTAGCTGTTCGTAATCAGTAACCCGCTTTGCCATTTTAGCTTTGCCTGCTTCATAGTAAATCGTATCTGGTGAATAAAACATAAAGGTCAGCTGCTGTTCCTTAAAATAAGTCAGAATCTTGATCGTATTCTCATGACTTAACGCATTCACCAGCAAGAACTGATTGCTGTTTTCATTTTTCACGACAGCCCCATTGCATGATATCGTATAATCACAGCCCAGAATTGAATCCCGATAAATTGACAGCATCCCATCAAAACGGCCGCTGGCGATGCAGATTTTAATACCGGCAGCTTTAGCCTTTTGAATCATTTCGACTGTATAAGCACTGACTTTCTTTTCATCATTCAGCAATGTACCGTCAAGATCAGTAACAATCAATTTAATTTTACTCATAACATCCCTCTTCTCTTGCCTTTTTAATATCATATTTTAATATGAATTACAATCGGCAGCGGGCAACTGTTCATATAAAAAGAGATTTGATCCTGAATTAATAAGAATAGTTTTGATAGCAATAATTCATACCATTATTTATCAGCGAGAATCACTATAAAAACGGTACAGCCTTAACTATACCGTTTCTATATCGATATCTCTAGATATTTATTTATAAAATTGAGGGAGATATTCCCGATGTGCTTCCATCAATTCCTCTAGCAGAGCTTTTGCCAAAGCTTCATCTTGAACTAGCGGATTCATTGTCAGCGCGAATAATGCTGTTTCACGATTTCCTTCAATCGCCGCTTTGGCAGTAAGTTTTTCAAATGATTTAATATGACGGCATAAACCTTCAACTTGATCAGGCAGACGTCCTACAGTAATTGGCCGAGGTCCCTCTTTGGTAATGACCGAACTGATTTCCACAACTTCATCTGCCGCAAATGATGCGCAGCCGCCATTATTCAACGTATTAACAACCTGTATGTCACCACGGTCATTATAGATAGAATCTATTAGACTACATGCAGCATCACTGTAATAAGCACCGCCGCGCTGCTCCAATTCCTTGGGTTTAACATCAAGAGCAGGATCAGCATATTTAGCAAATAATTCTTGCTCAATCCGCTTGACTACCTGTGCCCGGCAGCAACCATTTTCCGCCTCCTTTATAGCGTGTTGAAGCATAATATCCTTATAAAAATAATAACGAAGATACGGGCTTGGAATACAGTTAAGTTCATGCAGGAAAGCTGGCGTATAAGGCAGCGTATCAAAGCGTTCTTCATAAGTTTTGCCATCATTATAAGCCGCTAAAGCATCAATAACCTGTTTAGAAATATCCTGTCCTTGATAATAAGTGTGTAAGCCAAAAACCATATGATTCAAGCCAGCGAAGTCCACCCTCAGCTGTTTAGGGTCAAGATTCATTAATCTTCCAATTCGATGAACAATTACCGTTGGCGAATTACATAAACCAATAAATTTCTTCCAACCTGTATATCGTAATACTGCTTCCGCATTGAGACCGGCAGGGTTTGTAAAGCTAATGATCCACGCATCAGGACACAATTCCTGACAATCATGAATAATATCAATCAGCACAGGAATTGTCCTTAATGCTTTAAACATACCACCAGGTCCATTTGTTTCTTGTCCCAGAATACCATACTTGGCAGGTATAATCTCATCTTTTTTACGCGCATCCAACTGACCTACACGAAATTGAGTTGTTACAAAATCGGCATTCTTAAGCGCTTCGCGGCGATTCAATGTTGAATGAATTTCAATATTAGCATTCACACGCCGCACCATCCGCTTTGCAAGATCAGTAATGATATCCAGCTTCTCTTTGCCTGCTTCTATATCAACAAGCCAAAGCTCACGAACTGGTAATGTTTCACTGCGTTTAATGAATCCTTCTATCAATTCAGGAGAATACGAAGAGCCACCACCAATCGTAACAATTTTTAATCCTGTTTTCATATCTACTCCTTCTTTCTATCAATGACTATAATCTTCATTTTAAATAATAAAGGATAAATGAAAAAGTTGATTAAAATGATCAAGCTGAACATATAAACAATACCTGGCAAAAAGCCAAGAATCAAATAATATATTGCACTCAGCAGCAAAACAACCTTCAGTAAAACATCGACATAAGTTAAACTCATATGTTTTAAAATGCACTTCACAGGATATTGTTTCAGACACATTTTGCACTGAACTCCATATAAATAGAGCAATCCAAATCCTTTAAATAATAACTTATAATGATTAGCATGACAAATACATGGCTGTTTTGAACATTTCATCTCAACTCTCCATCCTTATTTTTTAGTCTCAAGCAAAGCTATCAGACGTTTTGTATACTGAATTGAATTAGCGGCATTCATACAGATATCCATTGCATGGATCATCAGAATAGAAGGCACGATTTCCTCACCTTGAGCTTCTTCATTCATCAGCTCATATTGAGAACGATGAGCAATAAGCAATTCCTTTTGGGCTTCATCAAGAATAGCATAAGCCCTCTCTGTATCACCGCTTTCATATTCATCAATTGCATCAAAAACCTTAGCATTTGCATCACCAGCATGCGCTACAATCATTAATAAACGCTGCTCAATCTTTTGTGTTAAATCCACCTCATTCATAAAATCCTCATTTCTAATCAGCCAATGCGGCTTGTTCTTCTTGAACCTTTTGTTTATCGTACATCTTAATAAAAGGATAATAAATGACGCAGTTTAAAATAAGCAACACAAACCACCAAATTAGGTTACGCAAATCACCGCCTGATGAGAGATAAGAACCAAGAAAACCCGGTAGTGCCCAATGCAGCGTCACATATGTACGGCCAATGATATTCAAGTAAGTCAAAATCCAGGTCATGACTAGATTGAATGTATTCGCAAATAAGAAAGGAATCAGCATAATTGGATTCAAAACAACAGGCAAACCAAACCAGAATGGTTCTGTTACACCAAACACAGCTGGCAAAGCTGCCAATTTACCAATTTCTTTCAGATGCGATGATTTGCTGATAAAGGCAATCATAATACATATTGCAAATGCTGAAACACTCGAATCTTGATAAAAGCTCTCAAGTGAAGGGGTGATAATATTCGGCATAGGCAAACCAGCAGCAACTGCCGCTGCATTCGCCTCAATATTTGACAGCGCGAATGGATAAAGCGCACCACCATTAAAAGCAATAATACTGCCGCCGTGAATACCCGCAAACCATAATGTCCTTGATACAAGGCTTTCTAGTGCAACGGCGAACGGTGAATCAGCAGCTACCGCAAATGGTGAAATTAATAAAGCGATAAGTTCTGGAATGTTTACCCCTAATACAATACGCACTCCCCATACGAGTACGACAATAATTCCTAATGAAATCAGCATTTCAAAGGCAGCTGATATAATTGGTGGTACTGAATCAGGCATTTTAATCAAAATACCGCGTTTGGTAAATTGATAATTCAAAAAGACTGTTACCACGCCCGCTAAAATTGCACAGAATATGCCTTGTGATCCAAGATAAGCTAAACTAATTGTCCCCTCTTCAGTTAATGGATTAACCATAATCAGAAAAATTGAAACTGTTGCAACACCGTTAACCAAAGGCTGAAGCTTTACCGCATTCGCAAGCGCATAACCAATTGCAAATGACATATATAGAGCAATTAAGCCAAGTGTTAATGTATTTGGAATACTGAGCATACCAACATAAGGACCGATAAAAGCAGCCCAGCTGTCATTAGGAAAATAGCAAATCAGCAAAAAGACACTACCAATTAAAACAATGGCCAATGTTGATGTGAAAGCATCACGGATAGCCAGCAAATACTTATTAGATGCCATCTTAAACAACGGCGGCATAATTTTGGCTTCCATAAATCCCATAACCTTATTCATAGATTCAATCCCCTTTCTAGTTTGATTTTGTCTGATTTAATTTTTTAATCTGTGCAAGTACCTTATTTGCATCTTGCAGACCATATGCTACAACATCGATAGGAGCAACTGGTATATTATAAGGTAGACAGATTTCTTCTACTGTTTTCAGATAATTACGTACTTGCGGTGCTAAAAGCACGACATCATATTCAGCAAACGGCAATTCAGAAATTTCTGATACAGAAGCACATTCTACATGAATATCATCCTTTTGCTCGGAAGCGCATTTGATGATTTTAGTTATCATATTCTTACTTGTGATAGCAAACTGACAGATAACCAGACTTTTCATTATTACTCCTTTCTGATACAGAATTTTATTAATTATTCAACCTGTATCTCAGCCATAATTCGTTTAAAATTTTCACTGTAAACCATTGCTTTTTCATGTTCATCATTCAAAGCCGATTCAACACAGCTCTTCATAACATTAAAATAATTAAACGGCGTATCCGTGCCAAATAACACATGATCAAGAACCCCCTTATTTTTTGCGTCATTGATCACACAAGCATTGATATTTGATATTTCTATATAACAATTTTTATTTTCTGCACAAACTTCAATTGCGTGGCTGGTCATGAATAAAATTCCAGCATGAGCCATGATAAAATTAATATTTGGATAGCGCTTAGCAGCTTCAGCAAATTTATACGGATGAACAAAATTATTATCACCGCAGTAACAGATGACTGGTAAATGATATTTATTAGCTATCTCAAAGGTTGGACCAGTTACTCTAAAGTCATCTATAGAAAACCCATGAGTAGGCGTATCTAGCTTCAACCCCTTTAAGCCCAATTCACAGATAGCTCGTTCAAGCTCTGCCTCAGGATGCTTCTTTGTATGATCCAAGACTGCAAAACCGATTAAACGATCAGGATATTTTCTGACTGCTTCAGCAATATAATCATTATTGGGATAAGGTACATAAGAGAAGACCACAGCTTGATCAATTCCAGAAGCATCCATCTTTTCAATTATCTCCTCAGCACTTTGACCCTTTCGACCGCGGCGATTGCCAATGTGATTATGAGCATCTATAATCATATCTGCCACCCTCTTTCTTCTATTAAAGCTTGCATATTGCCGCCCATAATCTTATCTAGCGTACATTCATCATCAGTAGCAAGCCGCATCTTCAGCTTTTCCATTTCAAAATGATAAAAAGGAATATCCGTACCCATTAAAAATTTATCAGGACAAGCCTTAACCGCCCGTTTAACGGCACTAAGCGAAACTGTAGAGCCATCCAGATAAATATTATCGTTTCGCAAACATACCTTAATTGCATCATCTGCAAGCCAGCAGCCGCCCATGTGGGCAAGTTGAAATGTTACCTTAGGCCAGCGTCGAGCTGTTCTCTCAGCCTGTAATGGCGAACTGTTCGGCGCATCTGAGGTACAATGCATAATACAGTGCAAATGATATTCATCACAAATAGTCAATAAGGGGTCTAACATATAAGCACGGTCAGCCGGATATGCATCGATAACCGGATGAAGTTTTAACCCTTTCACTCCATTTTCACAAACATAGCGGCGAAATCGTTCAACACAATCCGGATGATAAGGATTCATAAATGCGAATGGAATGAAGCGATCCTCATGTCCCTTAATAGCTTCAAGCATCATTTCATTATCCTCTAGCTTAGAAGTGGCCGGCATTAAAAATACTTTCTCAATTTCCGCAGAATCCATTTCCTTTAGAAGTGCATTTACATCAAGTACCTCATCATTACGGTTCTTTAAATGCACATGAGCATCCATATACTTCATAACTTCCTCCTTCAGGCGCCTATCTTTGTATACGCTTACATCATACATTAAAAAATTGATCTGCGATGATCCAAGAAATGACACTTCTGTACCATTTAAAGAGAATGAAAGGAACATCTGTTTCAAACTGACTGTAATATTCTTATATTTTCCTTTTTTTGGAAGAATTTCATGTCATTTTTGAGTCAACTGTTTCATTTTATGAAACGAGTAACGCAGCTGAATTGAAGTATAATAATTATAATGACAAACATGAAGGAGGATTGATTAGAATGAGTTTTTTTCTGGAACTGCAAAAGAACATTGCCTCAACTCCGGTAGAAAAATGTATCATCAATTATATTATCAATCATCCCAATGAAGTGATTGAAATGACCATGGAGGATTTAGCAAGAGAAACCTATACTTCACGTTCGACAATCTCTCGTTTCTGCAAAAAAAACGGCTATGATGGCTTTAATTCTTTAAAAATACAACTAGCTATTGAATTAAATATGTTTTTAAAGGATGAGGTTAGTGTAAATACTTCTCTGCCTTTTGATAAAGGTGATGACTCATTAACAATTGTAGATAAAATAATTTCTCAAAATACATACTCGATCTTAGAAACAACTAGAACAAATCCGCCTGACAAACTAGAAAAGCTCGTTGAGAAAATGCTGAACGCAGAGAATATTGTTTTTCTTGGTGTTCAATTTTCTGGTATTGCCGCGTATGATGCCCACTTGCGTTTTTCAAGAATCGGTATGCAAAGCAAATTCTTTATTACAGAAAGTGATATTTTGACTTATGCATACTTTGCCAAGCCTAAGGATGTTGTTTTTTTCATTTCTTACTCTGGTCAGACTGCTGTAATTTTAGAAGCAGCTGAATATGTTAAACGTAAAGATGCTTATATGGTTTCAATAACTAAAAATCATAACAATGAATTATTAGAATATTGTGATCAACACTTGTATATTAATTCTAGCGACGATCCTGAAAATAATCTTTCACTTTCATCAAGAATTGCAACCCTGAGTTTAATTGATACCATATATGGTATCCTGATTAATAAAAAAAGTGACAGTATTTATGAGCGGCTCATGCAGACCAATAAAATTTATAAGAAGCATTTTGGCAGCTAAATATGTTACTTGCGGGAATCATTGCTAATCAGATTTTAGTTATGTTTATGTTGATGCTCATTGGCTTTGTACTAAAAAGGAAACAATTTCTGCATGATAACGGACTCAAAGACATGACTAATCTTCTTTTGATTGCAGTTATGCCTATCGTTATCGTGAACGCATTTTGTGTGCCTTATGAAAATAACAAAGCATTCAAACTGCTCATTTGTTTATTACTCTCAGTTTTTATTCATTTGCTATTTATCGTTATGGGAAGACTGTTATTTAAAAATAACGGTATGTTTCAAAATGCAGTCATCCTTTCAAATGCTGGATTCATGGGCATTCCTTTGGTTATGGCGATACAAGGTGTAGAAGCAGTTTTTTATCTTTCAGCTTATATGGCTGTTAACAGCATTGTTCAGTGGACATACGGTCTTTCAAAATTAAATAATCAATTCAAATTCTCATTGTCTTCCATTATATTTACACCCGTTATGCTGGCATTTGCAGCTGGGTTATGTATTTTCTTCTTTGACATTCACACGCCAAAACCCTTGCTGACACTGATGAGTCACATAACAAGCATGAATACACCTCTTGCTATGATTCTTTTGGGAGCCTATCTTGATCAGTTGCAGGTGAAGGAATTAAAAAAACATATTATAATTTTGTGGAAACCAGTATTATGTCGATTAATTCTGTTTCCTTTGACTGTATTTTTCTTGCTCAGCTTATTGCCTAACAACCTTTACGACATAAGAATCATTTATTTAATTCTTGCCGCTTCCCCAACCGCTCTTAGTGTAGCGCTTTTCGCTGCTCGCAATAATCAGCAAACTGCGCAAGCCATTGAAATCGTCTGCCTGAGCACCTTGTTATGCTTAATTACTATTCCATTCCTCATTTTACTGGCAGGATAAAGAAAAACTAGCCGAAGCTAGTTAAATTGATTTGTCAGTTTAAACAGAAAAACATCACCATCTGCCAAATTGACAGAATTCGCCGCCGGACAGTAGCCGCCTTCTGCTTCACCGCATGACTTATTGTTATCAGACTCAAACACCCAGTAAGCGTCATCATGAGCATCTACTCCCATCATTGAAGTAATAAACAGCCCATACTGACCTTCTTCACCAACAACCTTTAACGCATTCTCTGAAGTTAACAGCGTTGCCAGTATTTCATCTGATGTTTGAATCACATCATCAAACAGTACCTCATCATTCATTTCATCAACGATCTTAATCGTAATATTTTTCATTCCTGCCTGTGGTTTAGGCATCAGCATATTAACAGCGATCATCACAAGCAGTACCAAAACCGCAAGACCGCCGAGAATCAATCCTTTTTTCTTCATTCTGAAAATCCTCCTCTGATTTTAATTAATTGCCGATATAAGGGATCAAATAGAAAAGCTGCCTCACAAGCACTTAAAAAGCCTTGAATCAAACTTGTTTTTAATCCCATCAGCATATAGATCATTGTAATTTTACCTGAAAACAACAGAAACGGCAAGTCTACCAGCTGACCAAGAAGAAATGAGAATAAGAAGCAGATACAGATAGTCCACTCATTGCAGCCAATCAGCAAATTGCGTAAATGGTAAGCAGTAAATGAATAACACGGAAACAAAACAAGATACATGATTGTCCACGGCAGGATGCCCCTGGTCAGCATATTGATTAAAGCAAAAACTGCCGACGCGAGTATTGATTCTTTTAATGGGAAAACAACAGCAAAAAGAAGGGTGATCAAGGTCACCGCCTCTAAATATAATATTTGCGAAAACATGGTAAATACTACATATTGAAGACAGGCCATGATCGCGATTCTGGTTAATTGTGAAGCCTTCATTCCCTCACCTCATAGATAATAGAATACCATAATTTAATTCTCTTCACAATGCGCACGGTTCCTGATACAATTGATTCGGTGATATTATGAATCAACTGCAAATTGTCTGTGGCTGTCTGATTGAAAATGATCAGGTTTTCATCGCCCAGCGGCTGGGTAAGGATGCTGGCCTGTGGGAATTTCCCGGCGGTAAGGTAGAAAATGGTGAAAGTCAAGAGGAAGCTGTCATTCGTGAGCTTGAAGAAGAGCTTTCGATAAAGGCTGAAGTCTTAAAAAAGTTATGCACGATAGAGGATAATACGAAGGATATTCCCCTTATCGTTACCGCTTATGTCTGTCAGATTCTGGAAGGTGAAATTCAATTAAGCGTTCATAGCCATGGCACATGGCTTCTTCCCAGCGCCATTGATTTAAGGACTTTTCACACATCGGATGAGCCAATAATCCGTGCTTTAATTGATTTTATGGCAGCTGAATAACCGGTTAAGAATTTGTGAAATCATGTGATTGTTTTACATTTCTTAAGAAATTTGTTAGAATTGGAAGTGCAGTGAAGGTCTGGAGGTTGATTTATGCATACTTTTAGAAAGACATTTATCAAAAAAACATGTATCTTTCTGACAGCGGGTTTTACCTTTACCATAGGGTTTGCCGCTGACAGCGTCTCACTATTTCCACATTTAAGTTCTAATGTGATGAAAATCAAAGCTGCGGCTCCTGTTGAAAGTAAGCCGCTGAACAACAAACCAGCCGAAGTAGAGGTAGATAAAGAAGCTATTTCCGTCGGCAAAATCCTTGATGTAGTGTTCAAGGATGGCTATTCGCAGGTTGCGGAAGCAAAGAAAATCGAGTCAGCTGATTTATCAAAATCTACATATGCGATTGACTCGCTAATTATTGAAACCGATTTAGATTTTGATAAACTAGGTGAACAAACAGGAACTCTGACTGTTTATGATCAGGGTGCCAGCAATGTTAATCCGGCAATGATTCTTGCTACGAATGAAACCGAACCGATTGAAAAAATGGATACGAATATCAAACATAATTTCACTGTTGAAATCGATGTTAAGGATACCGTTGCACCGGAAATCCATTTAACTACGAGTGAAATTCTCCTCGATAACGGAGAGGAAATCGTTCCGGAGGAATGGGTCGATTATATTTGGGATAATGCTGATGGCTTGATAACCGAATGGGAATTTGATCCGAATGATTTGGATATCAATAACGGCGGTCATTATACCGGTATTTATACGGCAACTGATTCAAGCGGCAATACGGCAACCGAATACTTATATATCGCTGTTAAGGAAAAGGAAGCAGTTTCCCGCCTTGCGACTTATAACACAACGTTTGCATCTTATTCTGCCGGTGCTAATACTAGTGGTTCAATTTACGAACTTGCAAATCTGATTAACTCCTACCGTGCATCCTACGGACTGGGGTCGCTGACAATGGATACTGGCAACCTTGGTGCTGCCGCTCAATTAAGAGCTGCGGAGGCCAGTGGTTATGTATCACATTATCGGCCAAATGGTACATATTTCTCTACGGCTCTTGATGCTTATGGCGTCGGCTATAATACAGCCGGTGAAGTTCTTACATATGCTGGCACAACCCCTTCAGCAGCGCTGAATTGGTGGATGTCATCACCAGCTCATTGGTCATCATTAATGAGCGGACGTTATACATCAATCGGTATCGGTTATTACAACGGTATGTGGTGCGGTGTATTGATTGGTTAATAAATTTAAGCTGCGGCTAATGGCGTAAATGCCTTCAACCGCAGCTTTTTTTACATATATAAATATAAAAACGGATCATTAGATCCGCTATTTAAGTTCTATAATTTCAGCCCTGCCTGCCCATTCCTTAATCGTATGGATATCAGTAGGATGCGCGTTCTTGCTGAGCATTGCCGCAGTATAACAGCCGCTGGCTAACTGAATGACTTCATGTATGTCTGCGTTTTGTTCCATACCAACCGCAAATCCCGCCACAAAGGCATCGCCGGCACCGACGCTGGTTTTCACATCTACATCAGGAAATTCAGTCTTAAAAACATTGCTGGCAGTAAATACATAAGCACATTGCTGATGAACAAGCGTAATTCCCATCTGCAAATCATAGTCTTCAATCATCCGTTTACCGCATTGTATCAGCTCAGCTTCACTTAATTCATGGTCAATATGATACAGCTGGCGCAATTCATCAGGACTAGCCTTGACAATTGCCGGTTTAGCTTCAATGCTGTCTGCAAGATGGCGGTATGTCGTATCTAAAATAACCACTGAGCCATTTTCCTTAGCCATTTCAATCAATCGGCTGTAAGTGGAACGCGACATCCCCTTTGGCATGCTGCCTGAGAGAATCAATATACATTCACCATCTAAGCAGCCGCGTAAATAATCAAATAATTCATCCTGCTCACTCTGCAGAATAAAAGGCCCCTCTTCATTAAATTCCGTCATTCGGTTATCCGCGTCTACAATCTTCAAATTATTGCGTGTATTGCCGATAATCTGAATCATATGACTTTCAATCTCTTCGCGCTGAAGCAGACAATCAATAAAATTACCGCCGCTGCCGCCTAAAAAACCAGTCGCGATTGAAACTGAATGCAAAGCCTTAATCGTCCGTGATACATTGATTCCCTTGCCGCCCGCATCACTTTCAACCTTGCTAAGACGATTTATTTCATACTCCCTAATTGCATCCAGACGGGCTACCTTATCAACCGCCGGATTTAATGTTACTGTCACGATCATATGTACCGCCCCTTTTTCACAACTCTTAACGTAGTTATCATTATAATACAAAAAGTCCCTATTTATCAACATTATTTACTTTTTTATTAGTTTTAGGCAGGCTTTGGTAAAAATTGGTCAAATTCAAGTGAAAGTTCCGTTTTGAAAGAAAGTTCCGCTAAACGTTGA
>OGJC01000907.1_pt1 | contig 16583 bp, 8 predicted proteins | sample 1571941 | NCBI WGS metagenome assembly OGJC01 (sample SAMEA2582100, study PRJEB24529) | metagenome | biome: Human gut stool | place: China | collected 2011 | reverse complement strand
ACGATAACCACTCAAAATATATACAGGAACACCCAAGCGTTCACGAATTGCATCTAGCAAATCCACCAATCGTTTATCAATCACATGGTCTAGGCAAGGTGTGCCATCATCATGAAATCCGTGATTGCCACATTTACACGCAAATTCGCTTTCATCAAAATATTTACCAACTTTCATATTCATATCTCCTTTACTAAAAGAGGGTACTAATATTAGCACCCAGTATCTTCCTTTTTTACGTCTTGTTCTGTCATATATTTGGAACGCTTAACACCGCCTGTTGCACCAATATAACCACCCAATACACCGACTATCACGCTTGCCAAATCCTTTTGTTCAAGATAGATAGTCATGATTAACGCACTAGCCAAGGCAATCAGCGTAATCATATCCTCATAGTTAATCTTCATTTAATCGCTTCCTTTACCGATTTAACGAACCCTATCACCTGTTTAAATAATTCAATCGCACGCTTGAACCACCTCGTTTCTACTAATTCGAGTTCTATCATGTTCTCTACACACGATGCCAATTCAATAAATATAGGTATCAAATACATCAAAGTGCTTAAGAATACATCTACCTTACCTAGTACAGGTACTTCTACATCTGGTAGTGTCAATAATATAAATGACAACAAAAAAAGCCACGGATAGGATTTGACTAATTTCTTAGTCATATCCGCTCGTAGCTTACCACTTACTAAAAATCGTTTATGCTTTCCGTTAATTTCTACTGTAGCCCAACCTCTCCACAGGATAGCTAATACAGTATTTTTGATTGTAACTTCTCTATTGGTTGCTAGGTTGTAATTCCTTGCTTCGACCAGCACTCGTAATATTGTATCTATAAACACAAGAATAACTGTTGTGAATATAGCCAATGATATGCGTACCGCTTCACTCACATTGAACACCTCGTTAAATATTGGAATAAAGATTTCTATCATACTATGCTCCCTGTAATTGTTAGTCTATTTTATTTGATCTACTAATGGTGAAATTATGTTTACTGATTGCAACTCTCCAATCATGAAGAATTCTATCTGTATCATTTTTAATCTCAACATTATATGTATATGGAGAATTCCAAAGTTTTAATATTACTTTATAAAAGTCTGATTTCGATACAATAACTTCTTTGTTGCCTGGAACGATAAAATATTTGCCTATCGGTAAATAAATATCAAACGCATGTGTTTTTTCAACAACACTAAACGTTTTATTTTCAAAAAAAGTCGGATCTTTTTGCACATAGAATTTCTGATTGTTTTTTCTAAGGATTAACTTAGTAACATGATTCCCTAATCGTGCGTACTGTTTTTTGTTTCCGTTAGATACAGTTAAATAATCATTACCGCCAATATCTCGTACGTCATCTGTCAATCCAAATACCTCGGATTGACCTTTAATATTTACTACTAACTTAGTCATCTATGTATACCTCGTTTGTTCCGTTCACACTCCACAATTGCAATCTGCTATTTAAGGATGTTTGTACTCTTCCCCAGGCACTCCATTCATCAGCCATGAAAATACGATGATAGGTTTCACCATTTAATGCATGCAATGTTTGGTCGATTAATTTGCCATCTCCAAAGTTAAAGACGATCAACATGCATTGCTTATACGAACGTGGTGGATTATTAGCACCGCCATTGAAATTAATTTCATAACACCCTTGCGTTGTGAGTGTATTCAAATCTGTTGCGGTGTCTAATTTAGAGTATGGAAAACCAAACGAACCTGCATCACCTTTTTTAACAAATACTTCATCGGCTTTAGTTTTGCTATAAATGGCGGTGTCATAATGTTTAGTGGTTAATACTGTGCTACTATCTGTGCCGTCATAGTGTTTTAAGGTAGTACCTGTCAAATATACAGGAACAGTAGGGTCTCCCAATTCCACCGCATCAGATGTAGATACTTTACCAATACGCACACCATGTCCATCGGTTTTCTTGCCCTCTAACAATACATTGTTGTTAAGAACGATAGAACCGCTTACATTACCGCCTGTGAGTTTTAAATAATCTAGGCTTGCCAATCGAGCCGTATTGATTGAGTTTTGATAATCTCGGTTTGGATTACCTACATAAATATCTACTTGATGTCGTTTACTAGGTTTTTCTGTTAGCACTGCAAAATAAAATTTGCCGTTACAGTATGCTATATCTTCAATTTCAGTAGTTCTATTGATTTCAATAATCTGTTTAACTGTGCCAAACGGTGTGCATTCTACCAAACTACCGAGCGTTGCACTCATGATGCATCCGTTAAGCATTAATGCCCCATTATTGTTAAAGTCATCATATTGGTAATCAATTTGATAGGTTTTCATTTTTTGGAAATCATCATTATACAAGTTGACTTCACGTAAGCGTTGTTGACCGCTAATTGGTACGATGCTTACATAAGTTCGTGTAATAGGATCATATCCAATATTAAATACACGCTCATTCAATGTGATAGTTTTTTCAAATGTCATAGTATCCGCATTAAATACAGATAGGTTATTACCATTCTTTAATCCATTGGCAAGGTAAATCTTATTTGTGTATTTGTTGTAGCACATAGTATTACAATGGCCCATTTTGTCAGGGTCGCTAAACTTATACGTACCTACAATTTCAAATGTATCTGGATTGAGTTCATATATATTTTGTTTTGTGCCATCGCTATTAATACAAGCTAACACAAACACATTCTTTTTATCATTATAGGTAAAGCCTTGACATTGGTTAACCTCATCGCCGTATTGGATATTTTTAACAAAGGCAATGTTGGATGCACCTTTAAGCATTGGTGTTTCAGTAGGATAGAACGGCTTAATGTTGTTGTATGTACCCATATCCATAACACTATCAACAGTATCAAATGAAACATGTTCATTTACTTTGTAGATGCCATTAGGAATTAATAGTATCTTATTTTTAAGATTATCATTAGCACGTTTAAACGCTGCGGTATCATCAGCTACACCATCGCCAACTGCTCCAAAGTCTTTAACAGATACGATGCCGTATAGGCTGTCTTTAGGAATAAACTTTGTATCTGCTTCGGTCTTGGTAATCAAACCACCACCATTAGGCAAGGCGATTTGTTCCGCTTTACTTGCTGCGACTTCTGCACGTTTCGCCGCATCAGATGCCTTAATAGCGTTACTTGCAATCGATGTTTGTTTATTATCGATGTCAGTTTTTAACGTGCGTGCTTGGCTTACCAACTCGTTAATATCACGCTTATCAACTGTGGTTTGTCCTGCATATGCTTTCGCATCTGCCACCAATTTTTCTGCTTTCGTTACATTAGCACTAGATGTATCAAGTGCCGTATTGCTAGTTTCTAGTTTATCATCAACTGTACGGCTTAATTCTGTGATTTCACCGCCTAATGTTTTAATCATTTCTGCATTAGCGTTAATAGTATCACTTTCGGCTTTGATTTTTTCATATGCATCAATAGCATCATTTGCTGCCTTTGTCGATGTATCTACAATCTTACGTGCAACTGTAGTTGCATCCTCATCGCTACCCACACGGATTAATAAGGCTCTATTCATCTTTTCCTGCATTTCTTGCATGATAAGGGTTAGTTTGTCAGCCATTCGTTCAATGTTTTGGTATGGGTATTCATCAGGTAAATCTGTACCTTGATTGATTGGTGTTCTACGTTCAAGAATAATCTTGTGCGTATTGTCTAATGGATCACCATCAGCAGGATATGTTAAAGTTTTGTTTTCTTTGTCATAATCGATATTGCCTGTTTGTACGCTTTCTGTGCCATTAGCATCAACTATGATTAAGGCTATATCTTCAATCATGTTAAAATCATAGGGCCATATCCATTTTTTATTTACTCCATCACATTGATAAACTACACTAGGTTTATTGACCTCTGGTATCATATTTGTTCCCCTTTCTAATTAAACAGGACTACCCATAATTGAGTAGTCCTTATTTATTAATGTTTATTTTGCTTTTTTTCCTTTTGTTTTTCTTTCTTAGATTTCAATCGTTTATCAAAGATGACGGAATATAGCAAATCTTCGAGTTCTGCATCTATATCCGTTAAACCGTATTTTGCAATTGTCATGACGCCATCGGTTAGTGTATTGCTTAACCCTGTCATAGAATTGGCAAATTGTAGTCCTGCACGTCCTACGTCCGTCCAATCCTTTTTACTACTATTCACAGCAGTAAATATATCATCAATTTTATCGATTACCGCATAGGATAACGGCGACGTTCCACGATTGTATACCTTTTCGCCTAACATTCTATTCATAGCTTGTGTGATACCCTCACGCACGAACGGTACGCCCATGACGCTTTGATTTACAAATTCTTTAGTTAATGACTTAGCTACTTTTGTAGGGTCATCGTCATCATCGCTACCAAAGAGATTATTATATATAACCATGATTACAGCTTGCATAAATAGGTCATAGAAGATTACACGAGCGAATTTCTTGAAATCCCCTCTATCTTTAAATGCATAGAATCCGTCAAGTTGCATATTCCATAGTGTGCCAGCATACGTGTAGAACGTAGTCGCAAAATTAGCGATAGTCCCTTTGTTACGTTGTATGCCTGCTTGGTCTTTAATATCACCACTACCAAATATATCAATGATAGCCTTATCAGCTAGTTCAATTGCTCGTTGGTCTGCCCACTCTAAAGATATACCCTCTTTTTGTACAAGTTTAGAGTATTCCACATCGTATACATCTTTCCAAATCGGAACAGAAAGCATTAGATCAGTTTCAGCAAGTAGACTGTAACCCCAACTATTAATAGCATCACGGGCCTCGCCTAATTGTTCCATGGTGTAACCGCCTATAGATTTACCATCAATCGTAAATCCTTTACCGCCGATTTCTAAACCTCTACGCATATCCTTATCAAGTGTTTGTACACGCTCACGGAGCATTACGGATTTTCCTAATACGAATTCATAAGTTTCGTTATACCGTCCAGAACCTCGGCCATATACGCCTACACCTGCACGATATAACGCACGCATTACTCTTGCTGCGCCTAATTGTTCCATAGCCACAGGAATATTCGCCACGTTTTGGATAGCTACACTTACCTTGCCTGCCATAACAGCAGATGAGATATTACGCTTAATCGTTTGCATCATATTGTCAAATTCGGTTAACCGAGATACTTCCGTTGTCCATTGATCTCGTACCCATTGGCGCAAGTATTGGTACTCACTAGCACCGAGTTTATTTGTAATATAGTCCGCAAATTCTTTACGATTAATTAACGTATTTACATCCGTAACCGCCTCACGCATCGTAATGTGATTGATGCTTTCTGTAATTGCACGAGGTATTACATCTAAAGACAATAACAATTGTTTATCTTTCACCTTATCAAGACGTGATTTAGTAGCACTCATGCCATAACCAAAGGTAGCATTACTACTCATGAATGATTGTGCTATATCTTCCATTTCATGATTAGAAGATTTACCGCTAGTCTTAGGGTCGTACATTATAGGGTAATATTGCCCCTCTATGGTACGTCCGCCGATTCTAAATGTAATTCCTTCTTCTTTCTTTAATGGATTACCTGTCATGCGTTCTTGTACTGCACTACGTTCTGGATAAAATGAGTTGATTTGTTCCCATTCACGGATAATAAATTCCCAGTCTCTATCATCGAGTACGTCTTGGAATAGTCGTTCTATTTCAACCTCATTGGCTTTTACGGTCTCTATAGCACGTTGTCTATTACGTTCTGTCCCCCAATTCAAGGCTAGGGCCATAACTTGCTCTTTAGTGAGGTTTCTTGCGTCCCCTACTTGATAGCCTCGTTCGTTACGGATTTTATAGAGTTCCTTACGAGAATATAATGCTACGTTTTTAGCTAGGCGCATCGTTTCACTTTCAAGACGTTCATTGAAATGTTGCCGTGCACGGTTAATAGTATCGTAGATATACATTTCAGCAGGGCCACCCTTGCCACCATCTAAACGGCGCAAGATGGTTTTGATTTGTTGTAACGATTCAACGAAGTTAGCCATCTTGTTGAATATAGCGTTTTTAGTAGTCTTGCTATTTTCAATGTTGAAAGTGCTTTCTTCTACTTCACCAAATGTTTCAATAGCCTTATCAAGGATATCACGTTCTACATAATCAATAGATAAAGGATTGCCGTTTTCGGTTAAAAAGCTATTATGCTCATATTCCCTACGTCCGTTATGATACATGCCAGTCATTAATTCTTCGAGCATGTTCAATTCATTAACGGTTAAGGTAGCGAATGTACGAGGTGATTTAGCATTAAAAATACCGCTTACAGTATCATCCATACTAATTAATGTATTGAATCCTGCTATACCTGCGTCTGGGTCAAGTCGATTAGTAATAACCGTTTCATCAAATCCATCTGTAGGCATCAATCCGTCACGCTTAATCAACCCCATTTGGTACATCATATGAGTATAGAAGTACCGCAATTGAGGGTCTAGCATTACAGGGTTTTTCGCACGAGTAATGCGTGTATTTTGTTCTAACAATTTAGTACGTAATTTCTTGATACGTTGTTGATTTTCAAATGCCACTCTAGCCCTTGCTTGATTCATCATTTGAGATTGTTTATGCTCTAATGCTTCCTCTACCTTATTAACGGCTAATGCTCTATCTGCATTCTTACCATCTCTGATTGCTTGATTTTGGTATTTCTTGTACTGGCTAGCTTGAGATAATGTTAAATCTCCTAATTCATTTTTAGCACGTTCCATGTATTTCGGAATAGTACCAAATCCACCATCACGAATTGCACGTACCGCATCAATGCGTTCTTGTAACTGTGCTTTTAGACTTTCAATCTTATCTTGTGCAGTATCAAGTTCTTTAGCAGTACTTGCTAACTCTTTAGATACTTTCACCGCATCGTTTGTAAGCTCTTTCTCGATTGGTTTTAGTTCCTCATCAAGATTTTCACTACTAGGGTCTAGTTTTTGTAATTTGCTTAGTAGTTCCCAGTTCCTAGCAAGGTCTTTATTGGTATGTGCCTTAATCAAGCGTGCTTCCTCTTGAGTAAGTTCCATTTGTCCTTGATTGGATAATAGCATTTCTTCAGCTATTTCTTGGTTAGATTTGCCTGCGTTTGGATCATTAACAAACTCATTCCTAGCATTTTCCATTTCCTGTGCTACTGCTTCATCATAAGTACTGCCAGTTTCCTCGCGTTCCGCCTTTTCTAATCCCTCAATAGTTCGATATTGAGTATTTTCTAATGCACCAGCACCCAATGCAATATATCGTCTATGTTCTTTGTAAATAGGATAATCTTCGGCTAATCGCTCTCCAATTTCTTTTTCTACACTGTCTTTCACTTCTTCCCATTCTTTAATAGGTCGATTATCTAACTCTTTCATGTACTTACGCATTACACGTTCTTTAGCTTTTTCTTTGATGTCAGCGATGTATCCTTGCACTCGTGCCTGTTCGGTTTCGCTCAACTGTTGATATAGCTTTGTATTTTCAAATTGCTCTAATGCTTGCTCATGTGCGTAGTTTTCAATGTCATCTTGCGTAGCTATCATGCGTGCCATTATATCTTTAATGTCAGATGGTACTTCGCCACCTAATCGTTGAACACTACGATAAATACGAGTTAACCATTTAGAGAATTGACGGAATACACGTTGTAGTCCTTTTGTTGGTGCTTCGCCACTTCGCAAGTAGCTTTCCCAACCTCGTGCAAATTTCTCGTGTGCTTTGGTATTGTCTACGTTTTCACCATCAACCCAACCGCTCCACTCTTTGAGTGTGTTCCAATCATCAAGTAATTGTTTAGGTGCATTGTCCATAGACGCTAGCTTTTGGATATCGTCAAAGAATACATGCCCCATTTCGTGTAAGAATGTACTTCTATCTGCGGTTTTAAAAATACTAATGATGCGTTCGCCATCTTTCATGATTTCAGTCATGCCATTAACGGATTGATTGTACTTTTCGATAACTTTAATTGCTTTATCATCGAACACTACATAGCATCTTCCGTCCTGTTCGCCATCGTAGTATATACCTTTTATACCGATACTATTTAAAAATTCACTAGCCTTTTTAGCATTTTTTACATTATAAAGATTAAAGTGTTCATCATCACCAAGTGCATGAGACAAAAACGAATACAACTGTTTACCAACAATATTTGTTTTTTCTAATGCACCATATACATCGGTCTTAACGCTCGAAATAACTTGTTCTTCACGTTCACGCTCTACTTGTTTTTCTTTTTCGTATTCTGGATATAACTCATATCTAAACTTTTCGTATACATTTTTTAATAGTTCATCGTTACTAGCTATGGTATCAATATCTTCATAGATGCCTACTGTTTTTAAAAATCTATTAACATTTCTTTTTTGAATTTTATTTATGTCATTTATTGTTTTGTTTTTGTTATGCAGTTCAGATATTATGTACCCTATATCAATAAAGTGCGTGTATTTATTAACCCATTTATCACCAATGATTGAATCTTTATGATATTTAATTAATAGGCTTGTAAAACGTTCTAGTTGTTCTTCTGACATTTTATGTAATCCGTTTTTCAAGCTATCTCTTACATATCGACTGTATCCAGAAACAGGATATTGCTCTGGCAATAACTCTGTTTCGTTTGGTATTTCAACTTTAAACAAACTGCTTTTGTTAGAACCTTGTAATTTACTCAATACATCTTTATATTGCTTAGATACTTTCTTATCTTTAGCAAAATACAAGCCCCAGCCATGTACTTGATTGCCCTCACCAGTACCAATAGCACCCAAATCAAATTCATCAAAGTCATGTGGTGAACCATGCCATGCGGATTGATAGTACTGATAATTATGTTGTTCGCGTAGCTTGTCTAAATCTTTTTCGTTTGGTATACTATTAATAAATGAACGACTTAGTTTAATCCCCCCAAGCCATGGTGGCTGGTTTTTTGGATTATTACTAAGTCGTTCTTTATTTATATATATTAAATCCCCATCCAATAGCAAATCATAATACGCTATATTGGTATTTCTAGCATAATAAGATTGTACAACATGATAATCACCTCTATTATTATATTTGTTCAATAATATTGGCATCATTATAGGCTTTCCATTTAAACCAATTATTTCAGTTATAATGATAATTTTTTTGCCATTATCTGCACTAAATATTGCAGATGGATTTGCAATGGTATTAGGTAACTGTTTCAACATATCAATGGAAACTGTATCATTATGTCCAGATAAAATTCTTTTACCGTTAGAATCAAATACAGGTGCGCGCAATATTTTATGCAAAACACCGCCTGTAATTTTGATTTTTTTTAAGTCAAGATTAATTAAGTCAAAGACTAATGGTGAATCCATTATATCTATTGTTTTTTTACTTCCTATATTATTAGCATTATCTACATTGTTAGCCCAATCACTTAATACTTTATCAAGTTTGCTTTCCCATACTGCTTTTGTATTTTGATTATACCCTTTTTGGTTTTCTAAAACAGCATTCATATTGATACGCACGCTATCACGCAAATAATCCATAGCAGTATAACCACCTTTGCCCATTTGTCGCATATATTGTGCCATTACATCAGCATGGTGTGCCATCAACAACGCATTAGCTTTTGCCGTTTCACGTTGTTTTCTATCGGTACTTTCACCGATAGCTTTAACTACTTTGTTGTACACTTCATAGCCACTCTTGGATAATTGCATTCGTAATGCTATATCGTTATCGGCTAATGCAAAAATCTTATCATGCAATCGTTCAAGGCTTTCAATTTGTTGTAGCGTATGTTCCATATCAGCATGATGGATATTGCTTTGGTTGAGTGCTTCAACGTTATCAGCAAATGCAGTTTGTGCTTTTGCTACGCTTGAATGGTACGCTGCTCGTCTACGTTCTGCATTCGTGCGTGGTGCTTTACCGCCATTGTTAGACTTATAATCAGTCAACCATTGTGGCTCTACACCACTTGCCGTAGCTTCTTTAATATCATTGTCCATGTTGTCAAAGTCGCTTGCGTAATTTTCACGATACTCTTGCACTAGGTTTTTGTACAGGTTGTTGTATGCTTGCTTAACCTGTGTAGGGTTAGCGAATACTTGTTCTAGTACTTCGCGATCTACATCGCTTGCATCTTCAAATTCATCACGGATAATGCTTTCTTTAACTCGTTCAGCTTTCTTTTCTGTTGCATCAACTAGGTTATTATTAAAGGCTTCCACTTCCGCTTTTGCACGTTCAAGTGTTTTCATAGACATACCGCCACGAGTAAAGTATGTACTTTCTTCTAGTGCCTTTACAGTTTCTTCCGTCAAGCCACCGCTTAATTGTGCATATTTACCGATTGGAACAGGAATATCTGCATTAGCTTCGATACTCTTTGATACTTCCTCTTGCGTTACCAAACCACTATCAATCATATTCTTAATGGCTTGTTGGCCCTCTTCAGTTTCCGCCATTTCATTGACATTTACATATGCAGTAGATACACCTACATTATCGCCCTGTGCTTGTACGATTTTTCCGTACAACTCAGGGTTTTCTTTTGCCATTTTGTTTGATACTGCATCTTGTTTCAATGCTTGCATGATAGCGTTACCATTTCTGTTTTGTTCGGCAATGATTGCGTGTTGTTGTTCTTCTGGTGTTAGCTTTTGAAATTCATGAAACGCTTTCATGGTGTGGATACCACTCACACCACCACCGATTGCGCCTAAACCAATTACAGCTGGTAATGCTTGTAGCATTGCACCCCCTGCACCTACTGCCATATCACCTACGGAATATACACCCTCTGGGTCATTAGCATTGCGGTATAGGTTGTGTTGGAATTTTTCGTTTATGTCTTGCAAGCCCTCTTCAACTAATTCAGAACCTCCTGCTTTAACATTAGCTTTCATCATCTGTGCAACTGTTGTGCCAATACCACGGCTAAATGTTTGTGCTGCATCACTTGTAGCATTTTGTATAGCTTTCGCCATTGTAGATTTAGGCGCAACAGATGATAAGGCTTTACCAAACACTTTGAATGATGCAAATTCGATCCCTGCATCAACTGCAGCAAATGACATTGCATATTTTCTGGCTTCATCATCTGTATATACTCTGTTACCTTGTGCATCTCGTTTGTTGATGAGTTCAATGTATTTTGTGCCAAATGACATTTGGTACATTTGCTCACCCATACCAACTTGAACACCTGTGCTTAAACCGATTAATGCACCCGGAATAATACCCTCACCACCAGTTGGAGCGGTAGCAATAGCACCAGTTGTTGCACCTAATGCCATACCCTCTGCTGCACGATTAGAACCCATGATAGCTTGTGCAGCCATCATATAGCCTTGGCTAGCAGTAGCACCTACAACTTGTTGTAATGCATCTGTTCCATCTGTTTGTCTGTATTGCTTTAGGTTCGATTGCAAGCGCTCCATCTCTTTTGTTAAATCTTCGATTTCAGATTTATCAGTAGTTTGAGATAACTTCCAACCAACTTGCCCTAATTTAATCTGATCATTCATCGACCAAATACCTTGTTGTACCGCATCAAATACACCTCGTGTATTATTAATTGCTTCAAGGTTTTGTAACGTAGTAATTGCTTCTGCTGAGTTTTTATAATTAACCTTTTCAAGTTCCGGATACATTTCACGCACTTCTTGAATAGTTCTACCACGTTCAATTTGTGCTGCAGCCGCTTCTGCTCGTCTGATACCCTCTTGTCCACTAGCCATGATGAGGTCAGCACTAATACCTAGTTTTTCGCCACTATCAAGTGCTGATTGCGCCCAATCTGCTTTATTCCATAAATAGATTTGTTCCGCACGATGCATGGCCGGTTGTAATATTTCACTAGCTTTATTTACAAAGTTTTCGCTTTGTTGCGGTGTAACATCAGTTTGTGCCAATGCGTTCATTGCATCCGTATCGACTGTTGCCTTGCTAGGGTCTTTTGTTACCCATGCACCTACACTATTTGCCGCACTACTGATAGCTTTACCATATGAATTATCTGTTGTTTCTTGTTGTACCGCACCATCAAACGTAGTATGCGCCTTTGATTTTATCGCAAACGTTCCGTTTGTCGCTTGTTCCGGTGTAATTATATAATCCCCCATTATTGCCCTAACCTTTCAGCTAATTCTTCCGGTGTTATCGTGTGTTCTTGACCGCTGCTATCTTTATATACATAATATGGCTCACCATCATCACCAGTAGTATTGTATAATCCATACATACCATTGGCTGCTAATTGTGCATTGGTATATGTAACGGCTGCGCCTTTACCACCAAAGAAATTAGACATTCTACCTGCACCCCAGAATTCACCTGTTTTAGTGGATGCTATGGCTTGTTGAGATACTGCATCTGCTCCCCATTCTGCCATTTGTGCAGGTGATGGGTCTATACCATATTTGTTTCTGTATTCTTGTACTTTAGGATATACTGCGGTTGCCACACCTTGATATTCAACACCATCAATCTTTCTACCTGCTATGCTTTCAATTGTACTTTTCATACCTTTCATGTTAGGTGCAAAATCACCAGTACCATTAGCATATGATGCGTAATAATCATCAATTTGTTTCAATTGAACAGGTGTGAAATACACTCCCATTTCTCCAAGGAAATTTGTTAATTCGCCTTGAGACTTAAACTGTCCATTAGCAATTGCAGCCTTAACACCTAGCACATTATTTTCTTTAGCTTTCATTGCGTTTTGTGCTGCTTTATTTACGCTCAACTGCATTCTATTTAAATTATCCTGTTCCGCTCTAGCGTATTCAGAATGTGTCGCTGCGTAGTCTTGTTTAACTTTCAACACATCAGCTTCTGTGCCACCATTAGCTACAACTGCCGCTACCTTTTCTGCTACTTCTGCACGTTGATTTTCAACAGTTTGTGCTTCTTTTCTGCGTAGGTTTTGAATACGTGTAGCCACATTACGTTGAATTAATTCTTTACGTTGTTGCGCTTGTGCGGCCGTTTCTTCCTGTGGTTTACCGCCACCTATTTCAGCAAGTGTATTAAGCACATATTGTCTTATACTAGGATATTCATTACCATTACTATATTGCGGTTTATCCCATCCTGCGCCACCACTTCCCGGAACATTTGCTTGTGCGCCATCTTTCACCCATTGTGCAGCAGTTCCTTCCCCTGCGTACCAAGCAACAGCTGCGCCTTCAACACCATATTTATCTATGTATTCGCCTAATTTAAATGTAGCAACTTTCCTTTGTGCTTCTGGGTCTGACATATCAGCATCTGGTATACCTGCTTGTTTACTCCATTCAGGCCAGTTTTCAGGCATTATTTGATAGCGACCATATGCACCACTATCTCCATTTACAGCACTATCATTATTACTGCTTTCGTTAGAAGATACAGCTTTAATAAACGCTTCCTTTGTTATTGTTCCAGTACTACCAGCAGTTTTACCAAACCCTTTATCAAAAAGTGCTTGTGTAACCTTATCTAGCAAGTTCGGATCGTGAGGGTCAAATTGTCCGATTGCTTCATCAATTGCTGCATCATCAGATGTAGCCAATACAACAGATGCTTTCTTAACCTTTTGTCTGTAACCCATAATTTTATCTTCATCAATTAAGCCAGATGATGCGGCCGCATTAATCATTTTATTTGCGCCGTCCAAATCATCATCAGCTATTTTCTTTTCAATCATGGTAACTGCTGTATTCTGTTGTGCTTTCTTAACTTGTACATCAATTGTATTTTCATCGTAACCAAGATTGGTTAATTGCGCTTTGATGCTACCGCTCAATTGATGCATAGTCTGTTCAAATGCATCTGGGCTACCATTTACAACACCATTGTTAGCGATGCTTTGTACGTTTAAATCTAGTGCTTTCAACGCACTATCCTCGTACTGACCTCTAACATATTTATTGATATTGTTAATAGTATTTGTCTTGTCAGTATCTACAATTTTGTTGAATGCATTAATACTATCCTTTAACTTGAAATTGTACTTATCAGCAATTTGTTTATTCAATTCCTGTACTTTGAGTTGATAATCAACAGGGATGCTCAATGCATTTTCGCCTTTTCTATTCATAGCGCCATCATCTGGGTTATACATCCAATCATTCATAGCAGCGTTAAATTCGTTTGTAGCATTAACAACATCTGTCATTTCTTTTTGCTTTTGAATTTGTAACATTGTATTTCCCAAATCACCAACCGCTTTTGAAAGGTTACTTAGTCCTTGTTGGTCTACACCATATGCAGCAGCACTAGCAGTATTGGCAACATTACCATTAACTGTATTTAGTTTTTGTTCACCCTCATAACTGACTAGCTTCATCTGTATCTCCTAACTTTACGAACAGTTACAATAGATCCCGGTCCTACACCTTGTTGCATTCTTAGGTCATCGCCATTTTTCAAACCACTAATAGCATCGTAATCTGTATCACCACCATATACAGTTTTGTACTTATTAGCACCTGCTCCAACACCTGCATATTGTTGTTTTAAACCATACATGCTTGATGCAGTACTCAATATAGTACTTAACATTTGCAATCGTCCTTGCGTTTTCGCATTGGATGCAGCTGCTCTTGCACTACTAGCTTCATTGCGGTAATTAACACCATTAAGATATTCATTGTAGATACTGTTATTCTTGTTAGTTTCCCAGTTGTTAATATCCTTGTTGTATTCATCGTAGCTACTAGCCATTAATTGTAATGGTGTACCACTCATGGATAACCCTGTAGCGCCTGCTTCTGCCGTATTCTGACCTGCAATCAACCGCATTTTATTGTCCATCTTATCTCGCTCTTGTAGTGCTTGATTGGCAATATCCTGTTGTTTCCTATCAGATATACGTGCATTAGCTTCCGCTGCTTGTGCTTGTGCGTTATACATAGCAGTTTGTGCCTTAGCCTGTTGGTGTTGCCCCCATAGCGTTGTTACCAATTGTCCAGCCATTAATACAATAGGATTACACATTCGCATCCCCCTTTCTCAATGTAAATAGTTCCATTCCGTTGTGTGTAATATCAGAATGAATAACCGCCCCTAGTGATGTAAGCCATCGCTTCGAGCGGTTATTTTTCTTATGTATGAAATTGAATAAACATTCATGAGTGGATAACCACTCTTTTATGATTGCGTTACTCCTCTTTAGAAATTCCTTTTGTAATTTCAAATTAGTATCTAGTATCTTGTTTCCCAAGAAATAAATACAGTACATTCCGTTGATTGGCTTTTTTGAAATACCATATACGGCTAATGATACATCATTCTCAATTATAATGTGGTTTTCGTAATCATCACTGCATATATCTCTCACAAAATCATTTTTTCCATAATTCGGAAAATTTTGGTTCGCTATATTGACCTCTAAGGTGTCTATGGCTCGTAAGTTGATATATAAGTCATGAATTAACGAAGTGTGCCTTACAGGGCAAATATCAAAGTCCTGTAACATTTGGGAATCCTCCGCCTATTTCTACCTCTCTTGTTACGCTTAAAAGGTTAAATGGATAAGGTTTTTCGTGCAAAATGCATACAGATGCATCGGTTGAGTACACTCCATCGAATTTTGGCAATATACATACCTTATCGCCACTATATAACTTGAGTGGCGGTAATGAAATATCATCCATATGGTTGAAGTTTCTTCCGATTTTGCCACCGAATGAATTTAAGATGTTCATCGATAATCTACTCATCGTTAATTGTCGGCCTTGTAACGTACCATCTTGTATTTGCATTTCAATACTTGGAATACGTAATCGTGTAGTGTAGTTAATACCAACGGCTACACTTTGTGCCTTACCATCGATATTAATAATCGCCGTAGGTGGTACTTCCTTAATTGGCCGTTCCCTACCATTTACAACAATCTGCACATCCTCACCAATCAGATGAGGTGCTGTGATAGTGCTGATATTTTCTGTGCTAGTTTGTCGAATGTAACAATCCATGTATACGTTGTTATTATCCGCATTGTACATTGGCTCAAATCGTTCTATACACATCACTGTACCGCTTTTAAAATCACGCTCAACGATTACATACAAACTATCTTGTTCGCCCTCAGCTACACTCTCAGCATATTTGTATTTGCCTTTAGTGGTGAAATGCGACCATGCATACACCTTTTGCTCAGGAATGTAAGTTAGACAATCGATATTGCCATCATCCGTTACGTAGTAAACGATACTATCTGGATCTTGCGCATAAGCACTTGTGATAAAGTTACGATACTTGGTTAAATGCTTAACGAATAGAGTTAAGTCAGCCCCTGTGTAGTTATCACTTTCATAAGAATACCCTAAATCACGCACTACACACCCTCTAGCTTGCACATACACGCATCTATTCCCTATGTATTGTGGCTCACATTCAGATGCACCACGTTGTGTTTGTGTTCGCAAATTGCAGTTAGTCGGTGTGATAGTTTTTGAGCCATCTATAATCCATTCGTTACCACTTGTCAAAATCAACAAATCATTAGCAGGTATCAAGTGCCGTATATCATACATTTTGCGGTTAATAACTGGTAGCGTGATTGCACTATCATCTGTAATCGT